>ENA-OROQ01001074-OROQ01001074.1-human-gut-metagenome-genome-assembly--contig:-NODE-1074-length-17267-cov-7.83453_pt1 | contig 17267 bp, 8 predicted proteins | sample MGYA00242136_ERZ509062 | MGnify/ENA primary metagenome ERZ509062 (study PRJEB26280, sample SAMEA2338735) | human gut metagenome | biome: human gut; feature: human-associated habitat; material: faeces...
GGGAATTCCTCAGACCGGCGAAACTGCCGGTATCTTTCACAGAAAGAATTTCTGTGAGTAGACTTACTATAGCATATCTATCCTCTAAAAACAATAATATTTTTCATCCACTCCATTTAGAAAAAACACTGAAACAAAAAGTGGATTTTAGCCTTCACTCATTAAAAAACATAGGAGCACGGGAACTGCAAAAAGGGGCTGTCGCTTTAACGATTAGTAAATCGTGAAGCGGCAGCTTCCTTTTTCTCGATTTTCTCTATATAATTGCGCTGTGTCTATTGAAACGATAGTTTTTTTCGTAAAAAAGCCGTACTTTAACACAATCCAAAACTGGGTATCTGTAGGCTGCGGTCCGACTGTCAGCCATACAATGTATTCAGAGTCAACTCCATGCTGTAAATTAAATACTGGTTTCAACTGTCCATTTCCCATTGCATCTTCTTTCATCCGCATAAAGGTTGCATCTGGATCTGTTTTAGAATAACTGTTCCTTTTTCCACAAATATGCAGTTTTTTTGTATATCCTTTTAAACGGTCCAGATAGTCTTCTAATGTTTCGATATTCTTTTGCAGCCGAGTTTTTCGTTTCCCGATACCATGTACAAATACAATGTTTTCTTCCTGTTTTAATGCATACAGCTTTTTTCGCAGCCGTTTTACATGTTTCATTTTAACAGTATCACCGTAAACAATCTGAATACCGTAAAGCTGTTCGCATTCTGCAATAAGATCTGCGATTTTAATCAATAACTTCTCCTGATTTTTTGTTACTGCTTTTTTCCACACAAATGTGTATTTATTCGCACAGGTTTCGATTTTTGTGCCGTCTATAAAAATCGATTCTCCGGAAATTTCTCCAAGCTCATAAAGAAGATTAGACATTTCAGCGAGAATCCGTTTCGCACACGGTGCAAAATGAATACTGCGAAAACGAGCAAAAGTGGCATAATCAGGAACTGGTTTACCTTCTAAAAGATACATAAAGTTAATATCCCGTTTACAGTTTAATTCCATAGCCTCCACAAACTGACTCAGCAACCGCACAGAATCGTCTACCGGAATAATTGTTTCTAAGTTTAGGTTTCTAAGTTTAAAGGGAGTTTTAGTTGATATCCCTCCTCATTTAAAGTATAATTCTTGTGTAATAATATAGGGGTTTGCATACTTATATTTTACACCAACAGCCAGACTTTTCAAAGCCTGGCTGTAATTTTTTGTATAGAAAAGAGGCCGCGCACTAATTACTTAGTGCGACAGCCCCTTTTTTTCGACATTTCAACTTTTTGAAGTGTCTATTTTATTTTCTTTTTTTTACTCTGATTACAGAAACGCCCGCAAACATTGCCACTGCTATGAACATCATCATAAATGGTACTGCAAATGGTGTTGCGTCTCCTGTCTGAACAGTTCCCGGTTTCACTTCCGGCGTTGTCGGTGTTTCCGGTGTCTTTCCTTCTTTCGTCGTCGCTTTCACAGATGCTGCCGCTGATTTATTTCCTGCTGCATCATATGCTACAACTTCGATCGTGTACTCTGTCTTCGGAGTAAGTTTTGCGATCTCTGCTGTAAGAACATCGTCTTTTACTGTTCCGATTGACTTGCCGTTTACAAAGATTTCGTATCCTGTCACTCCTACGTTGTCTTTAGATGCTTTCCATTCAATCTTCACTGTTGTATCAGTTTTATCTGTTACTTTCAGATCAGAGGGTTTTGTCGGAGCTTCTTTATCTTCTTCCGGCTTCGGATCTGGTTTCTGCTCTTCTTTCGTCGTCGCTTTCACAGATGCTTTCTCTGATTTATTTCCTGCTGCATCAAATGCTTCTACTTCGATCGTATACTCTGTACCCGCTTTCAGATCTTTCAGCTCTGCTGTAAGAACATCACCTTTTACTGTTTCAGCAAGTTTTCCGTCTGCATATACGTTATATCCTGTTACTTCTACGTTATCTGTAGATGCTTTCCACTCAACTTTCACAGTTGTCGTGGTTGTCTCTGTTTCTTTCAGATCAGACGGTTTTGTCGGAGCTTCTTTATCTTCTTCCGGCTTCGGCGAAGTTGCAAGAAGCGCTTTTCTTGCATCCTCTAAGTCTTTCTCTGCTTTATCTACTGCTGCCTGATCTGTCGGATTTTCAAGAACTTTCTGCGCAGCCGCGTATGCAGCTTCAAATGCAGCTTTTTCTTTTCCATCTTCAAATGCGTCTAATACAACTTTGTCTGCATTGTTTAATTCTGCTTCCAATTTTGTTGTATCAACTTCGCCTGATTTCACCGGAGTGATCTTCAGGTTATCAAGAATGAGGTCTTGCTGTCCGTAAGCTCCTCCCGGCTGTTTTGCACCGTTTGCATAAATACCGAACCATGTCTGTCCGCTCTCGCTTCCGGTAACCGTAAACTCATGATGACTTGCTTTACCTGTTCCTGCCGTTGCCGCAAGGTAATCATTATCTGTTGCGTTGTTAAAACTCTCTCCATCTCCAAGCACAACCGCATATGCAGATGATCCTGCCTCATAATCGAATTCTACTTTATATGTCTTTCCTGCTTCAAATCGGAAGTTCTGCGGAATCGTATGATACAAAAGACCTGTTCTTCCCGAACCGCTTCCACTGTCGCAGTGCTGTTTCAGCGACCATTCGCCCTCAATTACATCATTGATCACATAACCGCCCCAGCCGACAGATGTATATTTTCCGTTATCCTGAGACAGATGAAGCTGTCCGTCGCCGCCTCTTTGTGCCGGTCCTAAAACAAACGGATAATATCCTGATGTTACGGATTCAAAATCCTGCTCGAAAGAACCGTCTTCTTTATAGTTTTCAATCTTCTTGTCGATAATTCTGATATCGTCAAAGTATGTTGCTCCATCACCTGCCGCACGGCTGATCGTCAATGTTGCAGTTTCTTTTTCCGCTGTAAACGGAACGTAAACTCTCTGCATATAGGAAGCTTCATTGCCGCCTGCATGTTTCTGATCACTTGCCACATAGTTCTGAGCGATTGATTTCGTCGTATATGCAGACTCTTTGATCGTTCCTGCATTTACTTCTACCGTCGCTTTACTGTCGCTTCTGTTATCAACATAAACTTCTGCAACATAATCTTTGCCTGCTTTGAGCCCTGTCAGTTTTGTGCTGACTGCAACGTCTTCTGCCGGGCTTTCGATTGTCAGACGCTGATCGCCTGTCCATGCTTTTGTAACTTTTACGGCATCGTTGTCTGCTCCGCTCCAAACGTCTGCATCCACTTTGTCGCCGTCTGCATAAGAGTTGAATCCCGGATCTTTCACTGATGTCGTCTCACCGAAGTTAACTGTATCGGCTGTCGGCATTTCTTTTCCGTCAGTCACGATTACGTAAGCTGTTTTTGCTTTTGCTTCAAGCGTGATCTGTCCGTTTGAAACCGGAACCGCGATCGCTTCTCCACGTCCCTGATCTGACAGCTCATACATTGTAAGATTTCCTGTAAATCCGTCCGGCACATTCCATGTAGATGTTCCGCCTTCCAGATTGTAGTGATACAGTTTCGTCTCTTTCGTGTCGCTATCTGTCCACGGAAGCAGATAATAGAAATGATCGTTTGTCGCACTTAAAACTGTTTTATCATTCAATGTGATCTCGCGTTCGATGATCTCATCAGATCTTTGTGCTTCATTTCTTGTTACAACTACTTTATCATCACCATTTTTCAGTGTGATCTGTTTTTCCTGGTTTCCGACCGGTGACTCGCCTTCTGCGTAGTTCTCCCAATCGATTACCTGATAGTGCTGAAGGAATTTTGTCGGAAGGTTTTCGGCAAATGTCAGGTACAGATAATTATTGAAATCCTGATCTCCGCCCCATCCTTCAAATCCTTCCAGTTTATATCCGCCGAGAAGCGGGTTGTCAGCCGCTCCGCCATGTCCTACCCAGTTAAGAACCTGTACGTCTCTCATGTCGTTTCTGAGGAAACGGATGATGTCACTGTTCAAACCTTTTGTAGCTGATCCGCCGTATGGTCCTTCTGTTGCCCAGTGTGACCACGTGGAATCATACTCGCCTTCGTACGGGAACTCTGTGGAGAATCTCCATCCGAGAGAGTTAATCTCTTCTGCGATTCTTCTTGTCTCCCACGCATTCTGATACCATACGTCAAGATAGATGAAGTCCATATTGTCGGCGCCTGCTTTTTTCACTGCTGCCGCAATCTCATCCGCCGATGCAAGTGTTCCCTGTGAATCTTTTACATATTCGCCTTTATCCCAGTCGAGACTTAAAAGGTTCGTATTGTTAATTCTGTCAAATAACTGTGCAAATCTCTTATATCTTGCCTGTGTTCCTAAATCCCAGATCTTATTGATCACGCGGGACTGGTCAAGCCATCCCCATCCGCCCTGCTGCGGTCCCATGATCATATCATCGTTGAAAGATCTCGCTTCCGGATAAGCTTCCTGTGCATTGACATGGATACCGATTTCTGTATCATACTCATGCGCAACGTCAAGAAGATCTCTGAAATCATCCACGCCGCCTTCTCTTTCGGAGATATCCGCATACTCGGAGTTCGCAGAGTCGTGACCTTCATTTCCGTAACCTTTCAGCATAACAGCCTGCGGAAGTCCGTCTGTTGCCAAAGCAACTTTCTTGATATTGTCCGCTGTCACCGAATACGGGTTTGTTACAGCGCTTCCGAAGTTCATAACGATTCTGTAGTTTACAAGGTCTTTCACATCCTCTGATCCATACGGAACATTGATGATGTCACGATAAGCAACTGCGGCATCCTGCCAGTCGATCGTCTTGTCTTCGTTCATATCCTCTGCGATACAAACTTTTGCATATGGAAGTTCACTAAGCGGGTAGTCATATGTAGCTGCCTGTGCCTGTCCGCCTTTATCTCCCGCCTCGTAATACCACTGAGCGCTTGTAAGGCTCATTGTGTCAGCTCCGCTGTTCATGATGACTCTCAGATCGTCTTCTGCCTCTGAGTTGCTGAACAGACCTGCGCTTAAATTCTTGTTTGTCAGGAATCCGTATACATATCCTACAGATTTCTGCGCTACGAATCCATCGTCAAATGTAATAAACTTATCTCCGCTCTTCTTTGTATCCGTGCTCTTAACAGCGCCTGCAAATGAAGCGTTTTCTTCTACCTGATCTACAGACAGAAGATTCAACTGCGGAATGTCGATAGAAGCAATCTTATCCGTTCCTTCTTTGCGGTCGATCTTTGTGATCTCCCATGTAAGATCATTGTCTTTTACACTGATCTCGACCGTCATGTTCATATTGATATTAATTTTTGTTTCTTCATCTTCACCTTCATATTTGAGGGTCATTTCATAAGAAGCTTTCGCCCCTTCAATCTTAGCCTTCACTTCAGGAGTGATCTCCTTGCCGTTGATCACAACTGTATTCACCTTTGCAAGATCTGATTCGTTTCCACGGAAGTAAACGTCATCTTTTCCTTTTACTTCATATCTTGCAACAACCGGGAAGTTCGGTCCTACATACACTTTCATGTAATCAGACTCGATGGATTTATAATTCTTAAGGTCGATCGGCGTTTTCTCGGAAAGTGTAAAGTTAAATACATTTTCTCCTTCCGCCGCATCCTGAACTTCAACCTCTTGTGTTATTGCTTCGTATCCCGGACAACTTGCCGCAGCTGTATAAGTTCCCACTTCAACATCTTCGATCTGATAAGCTCCGTTATCATCTGTTTTTGCTGATTTTGAACCAAAACGAACCGTTGCGCCTTTTAATGCCGCTCCTCCGTCTTTTGCCGTTACAGTTCCGGAAACAGTTGCGAGATTGATATATTCTGAAGACTGTGACTGTCCGTCTCTGTCTTTTGCAAATTCCCATGTATCTTCCATACATGCAGTCTCATTTACTTTCGCATCTGCAAATTTCAAAGACTGGTTTGCCGTTTTCACCATCACGCCCGGATGACCTTTTCCTGCGTTTGTTTCCAGCCAGTTTCCTGCGTTCTGATTGTTCGTTGTTCCGCTGATTCCGTTGACTGTAACTGTCAGAGCTTCCCTGCTCATCGTAACAGAGAACGTCATCTCTTTTCCGTTTTCCGGAGTCTCGAAATCTCCGTTCAAACTTCCGTATGAGCCTGAGCCGTTCTGCCAGTACCACTTGGAAGATGAATCATATCCGATATACAGGAAATCATTATCATTTACATATGAATAGAAGAAACCGAAGTTTCCGCTGTTGATCGGTGTAAATGACAGACTAAATACGTCTGCCGGCTTGATCGTGCGATCTTTGTCAAGCAGAAGCGCCGGTCCTGTTGCTCCCGCATAGCTATGTCCTCCGCCGTTCTGAGAGCCTGTCCGGATCGTGATCCATTTACGTCCTGCCGGAACTGTTTCTTCGTACTGTGCCGCCGGATCCCATTCCTGACCTGCAAGATTATCTTTATACAATTTCCATGTATTGAGATCCTCTTTTGTCTCTCCTACAACAACATCATTAAAATAAACGTCTGTGTATGCATCTCCGAATGTCGCGCCTCCGACTCCGACTTTACCCTGAACGTCTTTAAGAGCGACAAAGTTCGCCTCCGTTACAGTTGCCTTTGTTCCATTGACGTCAATTTCAAGGCCATTATCTTTATAGCTTAACTTAATTTCTGCCAACTGACCTTTTTCAAGTCTCGGAAGAGCAAGCGTATCATTCTGCCAAGCCTCGTTTCCGTCCTTTTTGTACTGCCACTTCCAGCTTCCGACATCATACATCAGAAAAGCCCAGTTATTGTCATCTTTATATTTTGTGACAATACGAAGCCTTGTTTTGTCTACGTCGCTGTTAATGCGAAGTTTCAAACTATATGCCTGATTTGTATAATCAGCTTTTTCTGACAAAACAAATGCTTCAGGTGTAGCGCTTCCGAAATGTCCGTTTGCATTACCGCTTCCGGATTTCAGATGTCCCATCGTGACCGGCTCTGCCTTGACAGATAATGCCGGAGCAGCGCCGAGCACTGTCGTCACTACCATCACGAGCATAAGTAAAGCTGCAGTTACTTTGTTCCACTTCTTTTTCATTATCCTCTTTTCCTTTCTTTAAATTTTAATATTAGCTCCTTCAGGACATAGAAAGAGCATCCTATCTTATATATCATAACTCTTTCACTTTTTTCAGTATTTACACTTTTTATCTTTAATGTTGATCTTTTGTTTGTTTTATTTATTTGTACTCATTTTTCACCTCGATTTTTGTATGTATTGCACAATATATTACCTCTCAATTTGTAACTATATCACATATTTCTTCTGTTCTTTATACAACAAGAGGGAGCTTCCCTCTAATATCTCAGTGAAAAACTCCCTCTTGTAATGTCCTTATTGATCTTAATGTATCTAATGTCCGCAATGTCCGCCGCAGGAATCGTGACCTTCTCCGTGTCCTCCACAGTTTTCATGATCGCCATGATGATCTTCTCCGTGATGGTCGCACATTACGTCAGGATTATATGAAAGGTTTCCTTCAATCAGCGCCTGAACCGCACTATCCGCAGAACCTGAAACTCCTCCATACAGTTTGATACCAGCCTCTGCAAGTGCGTTCTGCGCTCCTGCGCCGATTCCTCCGCAGATAAGAACCTCTACGCCTCTTTCCCGTAAAAATCCTGCCAAAGCTCCATGACCGCTTCCGTTCGTGGGAACAACTTCCGATGATTTCACTTCGCCGCCTTCAACTTCATAAAGCTTAAAAGCTTCCGAATGTCCGAAATGCTGAAAAACCTCTCCGTTTTCATAAGTTACTGCTACTTTCATTTTATTCATCCTCTTTCTTTATAATATAACCTTTTTCATAAGCGTAATGATTCCGCCGTGACATAGCGAATACTGTAAATTTATTTATCTGTACCGCCCTTCTCTGTCTCGCCTGCGATAACTTCCGCTTCTTCTGTCGTCTACCTGACGGTTTCTTATTTGGGTATTTTTTCTCCTGCCGGCACTGCTCTGTCGTCGGAAAGCATTTTCTCCCGTCTGCTCTGTATTTGACCGCCGGCGCTCTAATGCCTTTTTGCGTTTTCTTGCAAGCTGTCTTGCTCTCCTTCGCTTCACTTGCCGATATTTCAGCAGACTGAAAAGAACTGCCAACAAAATGATTACCAAAAGAACTACCGCTATTAACAGCTTTACATATATAGGCATCTCTGTTTTTTCTTCTTTATCCGTACTTTTCTTCCCGACGGATTTCATTTCCGGCTCAATATTATACCCTGTTTCTTCCTTAATATAATCCGCCGTCAGTTTCACTTCTACAGTTCCGACATTTTGACCTTTGTATAAATAGGTCAGCTTTCCGGCGGCATTTTGCCTGTCAGTAATCGTAATCTCATGCTCCAGAGATGAAACGTCAATTCCTTTCGGCAGAACAACATATGCATCTTCCGTTTTAAACTTCCTGACGCCATCGGGCTTGTCGTGTTCATTCAAAAACACTTTGGAAAAATTCGCATATACATAATCAAACATCGCCCTTGTATCTACATACACATCTCCCTGATCTTCCAAGACAACCGCAACAAGCTGCATATCTGCATTATCTGCCATAGTCACAAGAGTCGTTTTTGCCTGATCCGTATATCCGGTCTTGCCGCCCGTACAATAATCATAAGAATAATGTGCCCCTACCCAAAGCATCTTGTGATTCTGTTGGAACGTTCTGGATTCATTCACAAGGTTTGTAGGCGGAATCGTATAATTTAAAGTCTGAGTTACTTCCCGAAACTTGTCAAACTGATAGACTGCCGATCCGATCAACGCCATGTCATGCGCCGTCGTATAATGGTTTTCATCATGCAGACCATTTGCATTCGTCCAATGAGATCCCGTACATCCAAGTTCCTCGCAACGTTCATTCATTTTCTGGATAAACGTCTCAAAACCTCCGCCCATCTTTTTGCCGACACTTTCTGCGATTGCATAAGACACCTCATTGGCAGATGCAAGCAGCATACCGTACAGCGCATCGTTCATACTGAGTATTTCTCCCGGTCTCATCCCGATACTCGCATCTCCGTATTCCAGAAACGAAACGCTGTCTTCGGAAAAATAAACTTCGTCATCCGGATCCGCATTTTCCAACGCCACAAGCGCTGTCAACAGTTTTGTAATGCTTGCCGGATAATGCTTATCGTTTATTTTTTTCCCGTATAAAATCGCCCCGCTGTTCATCTCCATAACAATCGCCGAATTTGCATATACATGCGGTCCCTGCGGCCAGTTTTCCAAACCGTTTGTCTCAGGAACGGCATCATATGCCGCCTGTTTCTGCACCGCGATCGGGTCAACTACATCTTCTGCGTGTACGGCTCTTGACGGAATCAATGCTGTGCCGATCACACAGACTGCTGCCAGCACTGCCGAACATATACGGTTTCTATATTCCCTCATTATAACCCTCCACATCGATATAACCCTTCAGATTATTTTTCTCTAATAATTTATTATAACGATATTCTTTTTGTTTTACAAGTTTTAGATTTTCCGAAGTATTTTCATCCGCTTCCAGAAGGGATGTCAATTTTCATGGATGGGTTTCAGCATTTTAATAGTTCTCTGCATGTATTTCAAAATAACTTCTCGGATGCGCACAGGTCGGACAGATCTCCGGCGCCGCAGTTCCTACTACAATATGTCCGCAGTTTCTGCATTCCCACACTTTCACTTCACTTTTTTCAAATACTGATGCCGTCTCTACATTTTTCAGCAGCGCTCTGTATCTCTCTTCGTGGTGCTTTTCGATCTCCGCCACAAGACGGAATTTTTGAGCAAGTTCCGGAAATCCTTCTCTCTCGGCAGTTTCCGCAAAACCGGCATACATTTCTGTCCATTCATAGTTCTCGCCTTCTGCCGCCGCTTTCAAGTTATCTGCCGTATCTCCGATCCCGTTCAATTCTTTAAACCACATTTTTGCATGTTCTTTCTCGTTATCCGCCGTATCCCGAAACAACGCGGCAATCTGTTCATACCCTTCTTTTTTCGCCACAGACGCAAAATACGTGTATTTATTGCGCGCCTCCGACTCTCCCGAGAAAGCGTTTCTTAAGTTTTTTTCCGTCTCTGTTCCTGCATATTTACTTCCCATGTTATTCACCCTTTCTGCTCCTCTCAAAAGAAACAGCCTTTCCTTTTTTATATCCTATTATAACACAGTCAGCTTATATTAAACAATTAACATTCAAATGCCGGATATTATGTCAGTCCTTCCTGTATATTCTTCTTTTTCTACATAGAATTATAAACGCTCCCGAACTGAATATCAGTAAAAGCAATGACAAAGCCGCCGAGCTTGTATCTCCTGTTTTCGCTCCTTCCGTCTTCTCCGTTTCCGTATTTTTATCCGGCATTTCAGGATGCTGCGGCGCTTCCGTGATCCACTCGCTTTTTGGTTTCGTTACAACATCCCATATATAGCTGCCGTCTATTTCTTCCGGAATACTGATCAGATACGGCGATGCCTGATAACTGCCCTGCTTCTCATCGGTCCACACCTTTGTCTGGGCAATCAAATACAATCCCTGTTCTAATCCGCCGATCATTGCGATTCCATTCTCGTCCGTTTTCAAAGCGTTTCCCTGTATACTTTGCCGAACCGCATAGTTGTATAACTGCTTTGCCTGTTCGTTTTTTTCAGAAGATTCGATTCCTTCCAGAGAAACTCCCGCATTACCGAAATCTCCTGCAAGCGTCCACTTTCCATCCTCCATCTTTCCGACAAAAAAAACAGAAAAATCCGCATTCGCAAATACAACCTCTTCATTTTCCTGTGTCCTTCCATGATATTCAATCTGGATAGAGCCTACATTTTCCGCCCTGCAGGATAAACTTGGAATCAGTATTCCGAATACAGTCAAACAACCTACAAGAATATTTTTCCATCTATTTTTCATTTGAAACATGATCTTCCCTCCGTGTTTTTTCTCTCTTTTTCTTTCTCTTTTTCACATACGCAGCAACACCGCAAAAGAACAAAATAAGAAACAAAATGAAAAGTCCTATAAATAAAACTTTCATCTGGAACGGTAATCCTATTGCGATTTTTTCATCCGGAACTTTTTCCACTGCCTCTTCATAAGGAATCCTATACCCCCTTACAAGAAGCCTGTGTGTATTCACCGCATAGGGTGTACAAGTAACTAATGTAACATAATCTTTTCCCGGTACGATCGTAAGCTCCTTTGTATTTTCCGGCAGCACAGTAAGTATCTGATCCACTTGATAGGCAAATGTTTCACCGAGAACTTTAATATAGAAGATATCTCCTTTTTCCAAATTATCCAGATCCGTAAACAACAACTTAGAAGGAAGTCCCCGATGCCCGGTTAAAACTGCATGGGTACTTTCCCCGCCTATCGGTAAAGACGTCCCCTCAAAATGGCCTACCCCCGACTGAAGCACCTTTTCTTCTGTTCCGTGATAAATCGGAAGTTCTGCATTAATCTTAGGAATACGGATATATCCGATCATTCCCGACCCGTTTACATTTAACAGGCTTTGATATCTCTCGTCTACCTCTTTCTTTATAGATGAAAAAGGATCTAATAACTCAATATTTCCCAAAAGCTCTTCGTTATACTGTCTTGCTGCCTCGAGCATTTCACGCTTGTCACTTTCGCTTAACCGCACTGCGTTTTCATCATAAGCCGAAATCACTTTTGAGCCGTTCTTTTCATAAAGATAGTTGCTGACTGTCGGATATAACAGTACGGAGAATGCAATAATCAATCCTATCACGCGAAAAATATCCCCAATATAAAATTGTTTTTTCTCTGTCTTTTTTCTGCGCATCTTTATTTCATTCTCCCTGCTGTTATAACGAATGGGAAGACTGCCCGAAGGCAGCCCTCTCATCCATATGTCTGAATTATAAATGATTAAGCACGTTTTCTTCTGCTGATCACGAAGCTTACCGCAATACCGAGAATCATCACAACTGCAATCACTGTGAAAATTACAGTACCCATTCCACCTGTTTCCGGAAGAAGTGTTCCTGTAGTATTCTCAATGTCGATGATTTTATCATCCACCACCCCATCATTTTGCTTGATTGTCCAGTCATCCACATTCGTAGTATCAGATTTTGTAATTGTAATTTTAACCGGAGCTGTCAACTTGTTGTAACCGTCCGGAGCCTGTGTCTCCACTAACCAGTAGCTTCCTTCCGCAAGACCGTTTAACTTTAAGTTCATTCCTGTGCCTACTGTTGTCCCGTCACCGATAGATTCCATATCGTACATCTTATTATCGCCGACCTGTACCGGGTCTACTGTGTAAGTACCGTTAGAACCTGTAACTGCGATTGCATTCTGATTATTGTTTGCATCCTCTTCGCTTCTATAAAGACGGAATATTGCACCCGCAAGGTAGCTATTCTGCTGATCTTTGATTAATTTGTGAATCTGTACCGGATAAGTTGGTGTTGTTACTACGTCCGGTGTTGTTGTAGTTATGTTATCCGGATCGTTACCATACTCTAAGTGAGCGCTGTTGTTTGTCTGTACTACGGCATCAGCATTAACTTTTGCATAGTAAGTAACTGTAAAAGTCTTTCCTTTATGTGTCTGATTCTCTCTAATCCACTGTGATAAATCCAATGTCATCTTTCTGGCATTATCCGGATCAATATCTGCTTCTTTTATTACTGAGTCTTGCTCTCCTTCAATCTGAACGGATACCTCATATTTTTTTTCTGTTGGCAGTTTCCCCATTGTATCTTCTACAAAATCAAGACCTTCTGTCAATGTATCGTGGATTTTATATGTATACTGCGCATATCCTGTTGTATCCGGAATTGTTCCTGTAATTGTATAAGTTACAACCTGTCCAATTTCAACTGTTGTTTTGTCTGCCTCTTTTTCAATGCTCGGCGCTTTACCTTTTAAAGTAATTGTTTTGCTATCTTTATCCACAGATACGAGAGATGACTGAATCTCCTTTGTTCCTGTCTGATATACAAGATAATAACCGTATGCTAAATTATTGAATGTATAACTCTTCTCTGCACTTGTAATTTTTCCGGAAGTTCCAGTTTCTGCCGTTCCTGCTTTCAATGCAGCTGCTGTAAAGTCATTTGCGAATTTCTGAATTCCTGAAGGATTTTCCTTATACTCAGCAAGTTTGTTATATAATTGTTCACTTGTTGCTTCCTTCGATAATCCTAAAGCTGTTGCGATTGCATTTTTATAGTCCGCATTGACTGTATAAGCATAATGTGTATCGCTTACACTCAAATCAAAGAGCTTATAGACTTTAATTGTCTGACCCTTTAACGTGTTTCCTTCATTGACGTTTACTGTCAAATTTCCTGTTTTTATTCTGTCTGCGGCAAAAGCAGTTGTTGCCATTGCCAGTGTCATGATGGCTGCTAAACACAATGCCATCATCTTTTTGATTGAGTTTTTTACTTTTCTCATTCTTTGTGTCTCCTTTTCTTTTTGTTCTTTATTATTTATAGCTACTCTGACTTCTTGTGCTTTTTCTCTTCCTGTATTCCGTAGCTGTCACTAAGCAAAGAAGCAGAACACCTAACGTGTAGAGCAAAGCTTTTCCCATTCCTCCTGTTTCCGGAAGAAGGCTGTCAAACCAGTTTTTCGTATTTGTCACCGTAATACTGTATTGACGATCGCCTTTGTAAGTTATTTCTGTTGTATATCCGTCCACTTTCATCTCGCTGACATGATATGTGTAATAATATTTCTTTCCATCCGTGCCAACATGATATGCTGTATATTCAGCTCCCGTAAGAACCTTTTCCCATATGTCCGATGTTTGTGCATCTTTTTTTGTCAAAATAACTTCTTTATTGAAGTTTGTATCTACAACCGGTTTTCCGTCTTTTTCATAGCTTCTTGTAATGTTAAAGATGACCTCATTCGGACGATCTTTTTCCTCGTCCCTTTTCCAAACCTTTTTCAGACGAAGTTCAATAAGATCCTTACACGGGTCTTGAACATCCGGCGCTTCCTCATTGCCACCCGGTTCTGTCGGGCTGCTTGCCGTATTGTTCATCAGAACAGCCATCGCGCCGTCCTCCTGATAAACATTGACAGGTATTTGCCCTGCGCTGCCGCTCATCATAGCGTCTTTCAGATCGGTAAACTTCACAACTTTGTCTTTCGTCATATGCCGGATTGTATATACATTCTTCCATGCATCAGATGTTTCGTAGTTGTGCTGAAGTTCCTTGCCCGATTTACCAAACAGCTTCTCATATGCGGTATCACCATTACGATAGATCCGGTAATAGTTTTCATTGCCTTCAATGCCTTTCACATCGTTAAATTCCCAGTTGGAGTTCAGACTTGACTTTCCGGTAAACGGTCCGGTCAGATCCTTTGCACCTCGGATAACGTCTGCAAAGAACATGTTGTTGTTCTCAAGTAAGCCTTCGTTATTCCATCCGACGAAACCTCCGGCAATACCGTATTGACCTGTGCCGTTGGCATTGTTTCCGGCGCCGCCTCCATAGACGTCATAGCCGTCTGCAATACCTGTCACTGTACATTTATCAATCTTTGTACGGTTTGCCTTTATGAGTGAAATATTGATTTCATTTTTCAGGCTTTCTTCATCGATCGTACCGCTCTCTGAGCAGTTGATCTCAATCTTACTGTCTCCGATATAGATGGTTGCAAGACTCTTATCCTCTGCTAAGCCAACCTTAATATCCAGTCCAAGCAGATTCAGAGATACCAGTTTCCCATCATATAAAGCATCAATTTCAATAATGCCTAAATCAATTTTAATTACCTGACCTTTTTGAAGTTCATCTAACCAAAGCGCCTTCAAAATCTGATTCACAACCGTCACTAATCCTTTAACCAACTCGGAATCCAGATTAATATTTGCAAGATAAGCAAAGGTTGTCTTTCCTGCGAACCCTCCGGCGATCTGACCGCTTGTCACCTGTTTTAACCCGGTGACTTTATTTTCTGACAATCTTCCAAGATCTGCATATCCGGTAAATCCTCCGGCGGTTTCTGATTTATTTTTCTGGTCTATCGTATTATTACTGTGTACAGTAAAGCCTTCGTTGACACCTTCGACACTGCATCGGTCTACATGAGAACCGAATACATCCATTACACCTGCACCTGCGCTTAATAAATCACCCAACGCACCTAAATTGTCCAAATCGACCGTACCGCTCTTTCCGAGATGTCCGATAAATCCTCCGGTGTAGTTCATACCGTTGACCTTGCGAAGATTTGTCACTTTGGAATCTTTGACAGAACCGTTAAGCAATGCGCCTCCGAATCCTCCGGCTGAACCCGAATAAACAGGATCGTTGACATATTCTGATTTTTTACTGTCTCTTGCCTGTACTTCCAGTCCTGCTTCTGCAGAACCGGACACATCGGAATGATAAACATAACTTCTAAACGTATCTAATACGCTTGTTCCTCCAAGAGTCAATAGGGCGCTCAATATACTTGTATTCCCATTGCTAACTTGCAATATTGCAGATACATCTGCAAGGCCGACAAATCCTCCGGCGTATTCTCCGCCTGTCACACTTCGGATATTTACTACATGCAAGCCACTATTCGGATCATCTTGTTTTCCGATCACTGCTCCGTTGATCTCTCCCGCGAAACCACCTGCCGCCTTTGCATAAGCAGTATGATCAGAGTCGTTTGTATACGAACCATTCACAATGATTCCCCAGTCATCCCACGCTTTGACATCTGCGCCTCGCACTGTAGAAATAGTTGCATCTAATAACCGTGCAAGATCTCCCGGTATCACATAGTTAAAGATATTGGTATCATTCAATCAATTTTGCCGATAAAGCGGTAGAAGATTTCTACCTCCTGTTCCCGGCTTCCGTCCTCACCTTTGACCGCTTCATGGACAACGATTTTTTCAATCAGCGTATTCAAAAGTTCGGCGGTCAGTTCTGTTGGATTGACGCACTCTTTCATCAAGGCAATCCATTTTTCTGCGTCTGCGGCGTTCTGGCTTTCAGTGGCGATAGCGGATTGAAGCTGTTCAATCTTTGTGTCCAGTTCAGCCTGTTCGCTTTGGTACTTCCCGGACAACATAGAGAAGTTGTATTCCGTGATACACCCCGCCGCCCAGTCCTCATACATCCGGGCAAACAGGGTATCGACTTCGGCTTTCCGCTTCTCTGCCTTTTTCAGTTCGGCGGCCTGCTTCTTTCTTGCGGCGGCCTGTCCCTTATCAGTGGCATTTAACAGCCGCTTCAAAAGCCGTTCTTCATCATGCTGTACCAGCCCCGACCAGTATTGCAGACGGGAGAGGACATAGGCGTAAAGCACATCATAGCGGATATAGTGCATGGAGCATTGGCGTGTGCCCTGTCCGTACTTGCTACAATGATAATGGCCGTAAGGCTTGCTGTTCTGCCTGTTCTCCCCATAGGACAGCGACCAGCCGCAATCCGCACATTTTACCAATCCGGAAAAAATCTGTGTTGTACCGTCCTTGCATTTTCTGCGGCGGTTTGCTATCTGCTCCTGTACCTGCCGGAAAACCTGCTCACTGATAATCGGCTCCTGCGTGTTCTCCACCCGCACCCATTCACTTTGGGGCTTGCGTACCCTCCGTTTGTTCTTAAAGGAAATGTTCGTTTCCCGGTAGTGGATGGTATGGCCGATATAGGTTTCATCTTTCATAATGCTCTTGACCTGGGCTATCGTCCATGCGTAGCTTTTTTCCTCCGGCGCACCCGCATAGATGTTTGCAAAAGTCCCGTCACGCTGAAAGTTGATAAATCCCGGCGTAGGAACCTTTTCCTCAATCAGTATTCTTGTGATACTGGCCGCCCCTCTGCCATGAATAGCAAGGTCAAAAATCTTCTCCACTATCCAGCGGGTTTCCTCGTCGATTATCAGCTTGTTTTTGATTTCCGGGTGTTTCCTGTACCCGATAGGAGCATAGGCGCCGATACGCTGTCCTGTGGCAAACTTCGCTTTGAAAGCGGCCTTTACCTTGCGGCTCGTATCTTTCGCAAACCATTCATTGAACAGGTTTTTGAATGGGACAAAATCGGAAAGCCCTTTTTCTGTGTCCTCATTCTCCGCAACGGCGATGTAGCGCACCCGTTTTTCCGGGAACAGAAATTCCAGATAGTAGTCCATCATCACATGTTCCCGCCCGAAACGGGAAAGGTCTTTCGTGACAATGCAGTTTACTTTTCCGGCTTCCACATCGTCCATCATGCGCTGAAAATCCGGGCGTTCAAATAATGAGGTGTGATAGCGATAGCGGCAAAAAGCTAATAAAATCAATGGTTTTG
>ENA-OROQ01001075-OROQ01001075.1-human-gut-metagenome-genome-assembly--contig:-NODE-1075-length-17260-cov-13.9278_pt1 | contig 17260 bp, 12 predicted proteins | sample MGYA00242136_ERZ509062 | MGnify/ENA primary metagenome ERZ509062 (study PRJEB26280, sample SAMEA2338735) | human gut metagenome | biome: human gut; feature: human-associated habitat; material: faeces...
GGGTGACCCGCACCATTACGAAAAAGCAGCGCGATATGCTCGCGCTGCTTGGCTTAGAAAATCCGCCCCGGGTCCTGAAAAATTAGGGATCAGTTATCCGGGAGTTCCGGCAACTCCGGTACCAACGACCGTTGCCTTGTCGGATGTGATGGTTTCGGTCTTGTCAAAGGTTCTGTTGTCGTCGATGAATGCGTTCCAGTTTTGCCCCGCAAAGGCGGTCCCGCATAAGGCAAATCCGATGGCCAGCGCCAACGGTGTGAGTTTTCCTTTCGTCATAGATTCTCTCCAAGCTGGTGTCTTTGAAGCTGGAGAGAAATAAAAAAACTTCGCATCCAAGTCCAAAGACTCGAAACACGAAGTTCATCGGAAAGAAAGTGCTGATTTCTCAACACTGGAGAGGGCTGTTTACCCCCCCCGTGTAAATTTTTATTGCATATGCAATGACAGAAACGGTCGTTTTCTGCTTAGTTGACTTTACTGAATTCAACTGTCTTCGTCAAGCAATCACCGGTGACAACAGCATAGAAACTTCGGCATCAAAATAAGTTATGCCAGAGTTGAATGCCGGTTTTCTAAATGAAAGCAATCCAAAGGTCTTCAACGCATTGAAAACACAGACTGCTCCCCAAAAGCCACGGCCTCAGACGAACCCGCGCCGCCTGAGGCCGATTTGTTTCTGCTCTGAAGAAATTACGGCACTGTAATCAAATCGTACTGGTCATTGCCCATCCCAAGCGCCTTCATGGCAGTGAGCTGATGCAGGCCGCGGCGGCTTTCGATACGTTCGACCAGATCATGCTTCTCAGCGGCAGGACGGCCATAGACCAAATCGACCGAAGCCTGATCAATGGCCAGAATATCTGTGGAAGCGAGAATGCCGATGTCTGGGATCGTGGGTTCTGCGGCAGACGTCCCTGCGCAGTCACAGTCAACCGACATGCGGCGCAGCACATTGATAAAGACAATCTTCTTCCCAAAGTAATCACAGACAGCTTTGGCGGATTCCGCCATCGTCTCCATCAGCATTTCCTTGCCGGGCCACTGATCACACGGCAGATTCACATCCGAAACGGCATGAACCTGCTGCTTGCCGATGCGGCCGTCGGCGCAGCCAATGGCGATATTCTTCATTGAGCCGCCGAAACCGCCCATCGCATGCCCCTTAAAGTGCGTGAGGACCAGCATCGAATCGTAATTGACGATATGGCCGCCCATCGAAACTTCCTTGAAGTGCTTGCCGCCTTTAACGGGCAGATTCACCGTTCCCTCAGCGTCCATGATGTCAACCGGGCAGAAGGTCCAGCCGTTGATTTCAAGGGTCTTGAGGTGATCCTCGGTGGTGTAGAGGTCGCCGTGATAGAGAGTATTGGTCTCGACAATCGTGCTCTCAGGGATGCGTGCCTGCAGGGACTTCACCATTTCGCGCGGCAGGATGTTGGGACCGTGACGCTCGCCGGTATGGAGCTTAATGGCGATCTTGCCCGACAAATTGTCCTTGATCAGGTCGTAGAGTTTATTCAAGTGATCCGAGTCGATCACGGGTGAAAAATACACTTTGGCTCGCCCGGTTTCTGTGCCTGCAGCGGGCGCTGAGGCGCCCGCTGCCGTCCCGACGGCACCCAGCGCACAAGCACCAGCCGTTTTCAAGAAGTCTTTCCGAGTCATGTTCACAACGGTTCTCCTAAAGCGTTTGAATGGACTGCCGCAGTTCAATGGGTGCTGTCCGTCAGAGGACAACGGCTTAAACGTGCCTGCAGTCGTGTTGACCGATTTATTTTCGCCATTCCTGTCAACAAAGGAAATATCCATTTCTCTCAAAGATGTGCCCAAATCGGAACTGCAGAAAAACACCGGCACTGGTCCTTTTCACGGGATAGCGTTCAGCCGAAAGATCAAGCGTAAACCCTAAATCGACTGCAACAGGCGCGTAAGATCATGAACTTTCGAATTCTTCTCAGAGCCTTTCGATGAACTATCTCACTCTGCTTGTTCTGGCCTACCTCGCGGCACTCCTCTGGTTCGGCATCCGAGGCGGGACCCGCGAACGTGAACTCAACGCGTTTCTGACGGCCGGCGGATCGGCCGGCGCGCTGCTCTGCGCCTTCTCGCTTGTGAGTACGATCATCGGCGGCTCGGCCACGCTCGGCATGGGCGCACTCGCTCAGAAGGTCGGCCCGGCGGCTTTTTGGTGGCTGGGCGTCGGCGCTGTCGGACTTTTTCTCCACGGTCTCATCATTGCGCCCGTTATCCGCAAGCTCCCCGTCGTGACGCTCCCGGATGTGCTCAGACACCTTGCGGGCCCGGCGGCAGAAAAATGGGCGGGCGCCATTATCGCGCTCTCCTGGGCAGCGGTGACGGCCGCGCAGTTCACTGCACTGCGCGCACTCCTTCATTCCATTTCGGGCGGCATGACAGCTGAGGTGCTCTATGTGCTTCTCGCGGCCGGCATTGTGCTTCATACGGCTTTAGGCGGACAGCGCGGCATTCTGCGGGCCGACTTTCTGCACACGATTTTGCTGCTGGGAGGCTTTTCCGCCGCAGCGCTCTGGTGCGTCATGGAGCGGAGCGCCGACATCGCGGCGCTCCCTGTGATGCCCTTTACTGAGACCTTCGGGCTGGGCGACTGGGTGAAGATGATGCTCCTCGTCGGCATCACTTACCTGATCGGCCCAGACATGTTCTCGCGCACCTTCGCGGCCAAGAATGCGCAGACCGCGCGCCGCGCGGCCTGGACAGCTGCGCCGCTCCTCGTTTTCTTCGGCGTAATCGTGACGATGCTCGCACTGCTCAACATCAAGGCTGAGCAGCCGATTTCTGACTGGCTCGCGGTCGGAAGTCCGCTCCCGGCCGCTGCGGCCGCAGCGCTTTCCATGGGGCTTATCAGTGCGCTTGCCGGCTCGGCCGATACGATTCTGCTCTCCGCGGCCGGCATCATTGAGAAGGACCTCTTTGGCGGCGCCCGTGCACGTGCCGTGCGTCTCTGGGCTGCAGCCGTCGGCATTTTGGCCGCACTGGCCGCTTATACCTCGGGAGACATCATCGGTTGGCTCCTCAAAGGCTACGCGCTCTTCGTCCCGGGCGTCGCCGTGCCGCTCCTCGTCCTCGTCGCCGGCCGCGCCCGACACGCGGATCCCAAGCTCTGGACTATTGGGGCCGCCGCGGGCGGTCTGGGAGGGCTTATCGGCAGCCTTACCGGCATCACCCTCTGGACTTACGGCGGCATCGCTGCTGCCGCCCTTTTTGCGGTCTTTGCCGTACGGCGCGCCGCCCAAACCCGCCGAACGGCCGCCGCGTCACCGCTTCAGCCCCTCTCATAAATCTGAAGCCTTAATGTCGTCATCGGGCTTTTTGGAGCTCGATCCCGACACGCAGATCCTTTATGCTTACGGGCAGTTTTTTCGGAGCGCCGCCAGTTTTTATCCGACAAAGCCGGGCGCCGCTCCGCTGCATCTGCGTTATTAAGCAATGACCAAAGTTCTTCTCATGATTCTCGACGGCTGGGGCATCGGCGGCGGTGCCGCAGACCCGGCCGACGCCATCAGCGCGGCGCACCCGGCCTTCATTGAAAGCCTTGCCGCCCGGTACCCTCACGCGGAGCTTCGCACCTACGGCGAAAACGTAGGCCTGCCCGAAGGTCAGATGGGCAATTCCGAAGTCGGCCATCTCAACATCGGCGCCGGCCGCGTGGTCTATCAGGATCTGGTGCGCATCAACCGCGCCTGTGCGCAGGATAAGCTCCTTGAGCAGCCCGAATGCCGCGCGATGTTTGAGTACCTCAAATCTTCCGGCAAAGCGCTTCACCTGATGGGACTCTTTTCCGACGGCGGCGTGCATGCGAGTTTTGACCATCTTCTGGCCTTTATCGACCTTGCCCGCCGCGAAGGCATTGAGCATGTCTACGTTCACGCTTTCATGGACGGCCGCGACACCGATCCCAAGAGCGGTCTGGGATTTGTGGAAGCGCTCGAGCGCAAGCTTTCCAAGCCCGGCGAAACGGCTCAGCTCGTGAGCCTCATTGGCCGCTACTACGCCATGGACCGCGACAAGCGCTGGGAGCGCATTGAAGAAGCGTGGCAGCAGCTCGTGAACGGCAAAGGCACGCATTCTCGAGATCTTGCCGAATCGGTGCGTGCGTCCTACGCCGCCGGCGTCACCGACGAATTTATCAAGCCCGTCGTGAAAACGGATGAGGCAGACCGTCCCGTCGGCACGCTCCAAGCCGATGATGCGGTGCTCTTTATCAATTTCCGCAATGACCGCGCACGCGAACTCACCTCAGTTCTCACCCAGGCGCCGCAGGGCAGCATGCACCCGCTGCCGCTCTGGTTCGCGACGATGACGCCCTACGACGCAGCCTTTAAGGGCCTGCATGTGCTCTTTGCCAAAGAAAATGTCGTCAATCCGATCGGCGAATATGTGTCAAGCCTTGGGCTCAAGCAGCTTCGCATCGCTGAAACGGAAAAATACGCCCACGTCACATTCTTCCTGAACGGCGGCCGCGAAGAACCCTTTGCCAACGAAGACCGCATTCTCGTCCCCTCGCCCAAAGTCGCCACCTACGACCTGCAGCCTGAGATGAGCGCTCCGGAAGTCGCTCAGAAGCTTTCTGCGGCCCTTCGCAGCGGACAGTACGACTTTATCTGTCTGAATTTCGCCAACGGCGACATGGTTGGGCATACGGGCGTCTGGAGCGCCATTGAAAAGGCCGTGCGGACCGTTGATGACTGCGTGAAGCAGGTGATTGAGGCCGCTCAGGCTTCGGGAACCGACGTCGTCATCATTGCCGACCACGGCAATGCTGACCATGCCCGCAATGCCGACGGCTCACCCAATACGGCACATTCACTTAACCCCGTGCCGATCATCGTCGTGAGTCCGAGAGCAAAGGCCGTTCATAACGGCGTTCTCGCTGATGTCGCACCGACCGTGCTGACGCTTATGGGCGTTCCCGTGCCGCCCGAGATGACCGGCAAGCCTTTGGTTGAGCTAAAGGCATAAACCGCGAGTCCGATCCATCCAGACCCAAACGCCCTGCAGTCGAAACTCCCGGGCGTTTTGTGTTTGCGGTCTGCGTTCTCCGCGCATAAAGAAGGCGCATCAGCTTTCAGGCCGGGCAGTGTCCGAGGCATTTGGCGCCTCGGACGCCTTCGGAGCGCCGCAGAGGCTGAAGAGGCGGCGGCGCTAGATAAGGCTTGAAAAGCCTCCTCCGCGAAGCGTCAGCTCGCGCAGGCAGCGCATACAGCGTCTTCCTCGCAGTCTGTCCCGCCGGAACGCTCAAGAACGTCAGCCATCGCCTCATCAGCCTCGTATCCGGCCGCCATGAAGCGCTCGGCTTCAGCGGTCGGCCCCATAGTATCCGTCGTGAGGAGACTCCCGCAGATCGCCGAATTGACGCCGATCCGCATGGCTTCCCGCACGGCATATTCGGAAAGCTGCAGCCGGCCGCCCGCAAAGCGGAGCTCTGCCTGCGGGTTAATGAGTCTGTAGAGGGCGACGGTCGTGAGGAAATGGTCTTCGGACAACTTCGGAGCATGCTCCAAAGGCGTGCCGGGACGAGGATCCAAAAGATTAAGGGGAATCGACGGAACTTCGAGTTCGCGAAGCGCAAACGCCAGGTCAATGCGGTCTTCCGCTGTCTCACCCATGCCGAAGAGCCCGCCCGAGCAGACATCCAGTCCTGCCGCCTTAGCGGCGCGAATGGTCTTCACTTTATCCTCCCAGGTGTGTGATGAGCACACCTGTGGGAAAAACCGCTCGGAGGTTTCCAAATTGCAGTGCACCCTCACAAGGCCGGCATCCTTGAGAACAGCAAGATCCTTTTCGTTAAGGAGCCCGAGCGAAGCGCAGAGCTCGAGCTTGGGGTTGGTGCTGCGCAGCTTTTTAAGATGCTCTGCATACATCCGGGTTTCCCGCGCAGAAGGTTTGCGGCCGCTCGCCACCAGTGAAAAGCGAGTGATGCCGCCCGCCGCAGCGCGCTCGGCTGCCGCATCCACCTCACTGACAGGCAAAATGGGATGAATCGGAATGCTCGAAGAGGTCCAGTGAGTGGACTGTGCGCACCATTTGCAATTGCAGGAGCATGCCCCTGTTTTGATGCTGACAATGCCGCAGATATTAAAAATGCGGGATGCAAAGCGTTTCGTCGCTTCCGCCGCGGTATCAAAAAGATCTGCCCGAAGCGCAGGATCAGAAGCAAAAGCAAATGCTTCATCGCGGGAGATCGTTTCGTTCCGGGTGATGCGGTCGATGATGGGCTGAAGAACCGGCATGAGGTCTCGCAGTTACGGTCGCGAGCGCGAAACACTCGTGTCCGTCAAAAATAAGAGGTCGGAGGTCGAGTTTATGCCCGAAGGCAGGCCATTCCGCTGCAGTCTATGCCCGATTTGTATCAGGTCATGAAAATTCGGCTGCGGTCTACCGCCGGCATGTCGGCGGGCAGCCCCACATAGGGAGAGGCTTCGCGTTCAAACCCTGCAAAGAGCGCCTGCATGGCGCGCGCATACCATTCAAGAAAAATGCGCACGCGCTTGGTGTGCCATGCCGACCGCGAAGTCACGATAAAGCACTCAACGGGCGGATGTGACCAGCCCGGGAGAATCGGCACCAAACGCCCCGCCTTCAGATCGTCCGCAATCTGCACAAGCGGCAGATCCGCCGCGCAGCCCATGCCTTTCAATACCGCCGCGCGGATAGCCAGAATGTCGGTGGACCGTACGGCTGAAGCATACTGGACAGCCTCCGTTTCACTGCCGCGCTGAAGCACCTTCGTCTCCGGGCGCACCGGTCCGCAGTAGATGTAGCCCGAATGACGGCGCAGATCTGCGGGCCGCACGGGCATGCCGCACCGAGCAATGTAGTCCGGACTGGCCGCAGCTACGTAGACATTTCGCCCGCGGCTCATATAGACCAGATTGGGCAGCGTGGGAATCCCCGTGAGCGTGGCCACTTCGCAGAGCCCCTTTTGCACGTCAGCCTCTTTCAAACCGGCCAGAATCTCAACTGTAATGCCCGGATGCTCAATTTGAAAGCGCTGGAGCAGCGTCGTGAGATGCATTGCCGCGAAACCCGGCGCCGACGAAAGGCGGATCTTGCCTTCGAGCGTGCGGTTGTCATCCTTCAGAGCATCCATCAGAGAGTCGTGCGCTCGGAGAATCGTTTCCATGCGTTTGTGCGCCATGCGGCCTGCATCCGTGAGGACCAATGGGCGCACGCCGTGGCGGATAAGCTCAACGCCGAGGGTGCGCTCGAGCCCAGAAATGGCGCGGGAAATACTCAAGGGCTCCGTTTCCAGCGCTTTTGCCGCTGCCGTCAGCGTGCCGCTTCTGGCAAAAACAATGAAGGAACGCCAAGCCTGCAGATCATCTGTTTTTGCCATTAACGCCTCCCTGCTCTACTGCACGCAGCATCTTTTCCTGCACAAAGGCACTCCTAAGCCCAACCGCTTTGCCGCCGCCGCGTCTTTTCATGATGTTAGCGCCTGAAGCGGCACGACTCCAGCCGCATATTTTGCACTTTACGCAAATTTAAATTGCTCCAAGCGCTATTGAATCCATGCACTCAGCGCTTCAGACTGCCTGCATATCAAGGGAAAAGCCTTTGGGCCAACCCTTCATCCCTCGATTCAAACTACCAAGCCTCAACCCCATTCACCAATAGGCAGCAAGACATGCAGCGCGATGAATTTTTCTGGACCAGCACCATCAACAAGGCGACCATTGTCGTCAATGCGGCTGAGGGCCTCCTTTCAAAGGAAGCTGCACGGGAAGCCGCGGGCGGCGTCGCTCGTCTTGAAGCCAAGGCCGAAAAGGATCCGGCGCTGCGCGTGAAAAGCTACATTGCCTATGAGCCGCTCCTCATCGCAGAAACTTCGCCTGCGGTAACCCTTATCCACGCCGGCCGTTCGAGTCAGGACATTCTCTCCACCCAGCGGACGGCCATTCTCCGCGACCGCACCGTGCAGGTTGCCAAAGCCTTTGACGCAGTAATCGGGAAGCTCCTCGATCTCGCAGAGGCCAACCGTCATACGATTGTGCCCAACTACACCAACGGCGTGGCCGCTCAGCCCAACAGCTATGCGCACTATCTCCTCGGCATTACCGCCGCGTTCCTGCGCGACCGCGAACGTCTTAACGAGTGTCTCACCCGCTATAACGCCTGTGCGATGGGCTCCACGGTACTGAACGGCACGGGCTGGCCCCTCAACCGCGAGGCGATGGCCGTACGCCTCGGCTTTCCGGCGCCGCGCCGCAACGCCTTTGATGCCACCTGCATGTCGCCCGCAGATATGCCTTTCGAACTCGCGAGCATCAATGCGTCCGCCGCTCTGCACGTCGGCAGCTTCATTTCTGACGTGATGGTGCAGTACGCTCAGCCGCGCCCTTGGATCCTTCTGCAGGAAGGCGGAGAGAACACCTACGTCTCGTCCGCTATGCCGCAAAAGCGCAATCCCGGCCTGATGAACAACTGCCGCGCCGACGCTTCGGACGTGGTGGGTGAAATGGCGGCCGCCGCCGCCCGTATCCACAATCTCGTTCCGGGCATGGTCGACGGCAAAAACGTCGCCAAGAACGGCCGAATGATGGATGCTGCCGTCGGCATGTTCAGCCGATTCCTCAAAGTGCTCTGCGCACTGCGCATCAATCCCGACCGCGCGCTCGAAGAACTCAACAGCGACTGGACAGCTTCGCAGGAAATCGCTGACCGATTGATGAAGGATCATGGGCTGCCGTTCCGCATCGGCCACCACATGGCGAGCCGCATGGTGTCGTTGGCCCGCGCCAACAACGTGCTTCCGCTCGACTTTCCCTACGCCCAGATGCAGGCGATCTACCGCGAAGAAATCGAAGAGGAATTTCCCGAGGCCGACCCTGTGCTTCCGATGAGCGAAACCGAATTCAGAGATGCACTGGACCCGCGAAAAATCATTGAAAACCGCCGCACTGCCGGGAGCGCCGCACCCGCGGAAGTGGACGCCATGATCCGTGAAAACCGTGCGGCGCTCGCCCAACTCAGCGCCGTCACCGCCGAAGCCGAAAAGCGTACGAACGATGCGCTCGCAGCGCTTGAAGCCGAATTCAAGCACTTCCTCTAACTCTCCATCAAACCACCCTAAGGAAAGACGACTATGTATGCCCTGATGCCTTGGATTGCGGTGATCGTCACCGCACTGGCCGGCTGGGCGCTGATTAAGCGCTACTCCACCCACATGGTTCTGCTCTTCGCCGGTCTCGCGATTTTGCTTTGCGCTGTCGTTCTCGGCGACCCGAACTTCCTTCCCAAAGGCGTGAAGCCCTCAGGATTCGTGCTCTTTGACATCTTCAATACGCTCAAATCCATTGCCACCAAGCAGAGCGCCGGCATCGGCTTTCTGATTATGACGGCCGGCGGCTTTGCAGCCTATATGGACCGCATCGGCGCCGCCAAGGCCTTGGTTGACATTGCCGTGAAGCCCCTCAGCATGCTGCGAGCGCCCTACCTCGTGCTCGTCGGCGGCTACTTCGTCGGTCAGATTCTGGTCATGGTGATCCCGTCCGCCGCCGGCCTCGCCATGCTGCTCCTCGTCGCTCTCTTTCCGATCCTTAAGGCTGTGGGCACTTCTGCTGCCGCCGCCGCCGCGGTCATCGGCACATCGGCCGGCGTGACCTTTGCGCCGACGGCCGGCACGGCCAATCTCGCCGCACAGGTCGGCAGCCTTGATCCGGTGATCTATCTAGTCCAGTATCAGCTTCCCGTTGCCGTCCCGACCTTGATTGTCATTGCCGCCGCCCACTATTTTGTGCAGCGTTTCTATGACAAGAAGAACGATGACGTTTATACCGATGTTTCCGCAGCCAAAGCCGCGGATCAGCCGGCTGCTCCGAAGTGGTACGCCGTCTTCCCCATTTTGCCGATTGCACTGCTCATCATCTTCTCCAAACTCGTCGTTGCTTCCATCAAGCTTGACACAGTGAGCGCGCTCTTTATGGTTTGGATCGGCGTCGTCATCATTGAAATCATCCGGTCCCGTGACGTGAAGAAGGTCTTTAAGGACGGCCTCGCGATGTTCCAGTCGATGGGCAAGATGTTCGCCGGCATTGTCGCACTGATTATCTGTGCGGAATTCTTCGCCACCGGCCTCAAAGTCTCCGGCCTCATCGACATCCTCATCAATTCCGCGCAGGGCGTCGGCGCGGGCATGGGTGCGATGACAGTGATTCTGACGGCCATCGTCTCGATCGTGACCTTCCTCACGGGTTCCGGTGTGGGCGCTTACTCGTCCTTTGCCACGCTCGCGCCTGACGTCGCTGCCGGTCTGGGCGGCTCGGTTGCCGAACTTGTCACGCCGATGCAGTTTGCCTCCGGCCTGCTGCGCGCCATGAGCCCGGTTGCCGGCGTGATCATCGCTGTGGCCGGCGCCGCCGGCGTCTCCCCGATGGCGATTGTCCGCCGTACCTGGATTCCAATGATTCTCGGCATCATCACAGCCATCATCGCCAACGAAATCTTTATCGGCTGATGAATCTGCGGCTAACGGTCTGCTGGTTCAAGACTGTTGGCAAAACCCTTCCCCCTCAAGCGCCTGCTGAAAGACTGCTCCTTTATCTTTCGGCAGGCGTTTTTCATGGCGGCCGGAAGTCAGACACTGACTCAGTATCCGCATCGGGGGATCCTGTGGCGCGACAAGTCGGACATGTTTCTGAACCTTGCTCGATACGGCGAAGACGGCCAAAATTCGGCACGACATTCCGTCACATCTCCTGCACCGATAAACAGGGGAAGAGCAGTCATGCCTTCGTTTGCCTGTGCCGTTCTCCCATTCAAACGAATCGACAAGGGTTAATACTTATTTGTAACGACGTATTAATCGTTTTTAAGTTAGCTAAATTATGAGTGAGGAATCATAAAAATTTGGAAACCCTTCTTTTTATACTGACCGGTCAGTCATTGAATACAATTAAATTTATCAGCAATGTCAATTTGTCCTGTCCGACAGGACGTACCGTCCACGAAAGACGCCCTGCAAACCCGCTTCTGATTGAAGTCTGAGGAATTTGTTCGCAACATGCTCACCATCGGCATCGACCTCGGTTCGACCACGGTCAAATACGCACTTTTGTCGGAATCGGGCGTACTGCTCTCCCACGACTATGTTCGGCATGGCAGTGCGGTCAAACAGACGCTTGAAAAGGTGCTTCGCGCACTCGCGCTCAGAACGCATGACGCGCCCGTCCATGTGCTTTTTTCGGGTTCCGGAGCTTTGGGGCTGGCGGATGCGCTCGGTGCGGGCTTCGTGCAGGAGGTCATTGCCGCTTCGCGCTACCTCAAACACCGAGCGCCCGATCTGGATGCCGCCATTGAATTGGGCGGAGAGGACGCTAAGCTCCTATATTTATCCAACGGCGTTGAACTCCGCATGAACGAAGCCTGTGCGGGCGGCACAGGCGCTTTTATCGATCAAATGGCATCGCTCTTGGATGTTGACGCAGCCGAGCTCAACAAACTCGCGAGTGAAGCCCAGATCTCGCATCCGATGGCATCGCGCTGCGGCGTGTTTGCCAAAACCGATTTGGTAGCGCTCTTGAACGGCGGCGTGCCGAAATCTGAAGTCGCCCGGTCGGTGCTCGACGCAGTCGCTGAACAAACCGTGAGCGGCCTCGCCTGCGGGCGTCCTGTCAGAGGCAAAATTGCTTTTCTCGGCGGACCGCTGACTTTTCTTTCAGAGCTTCGCGCCGCCTTTGAACGGCGTCTCTCGTCGACGGGGACAACCTTTGCTTCCTTTTGCGATGCGCACTGCGCCGTGGCCATCGGCGCTGCCTTGGAAGGCATGGATCCGGCCTCCCGGGCGCATCGCTCCCGCGTCTGGCATTCGATTGACGATTTAGTCCGTGAGATCCTCTCCGCAGCGCCGGAGAACCGCGGCTCGGGGCTGCCGCCGTTATTCAAAAATCCGGCAGAACGGGAAGCCTTCACCGAGCGCCACCGCCGAGAATGCGTTAAGCGTCTGTGCATCGAAAATGCAGAGGGCGACCTCTTTCTCGGGGCCGACCTCGGTTCAACCACCGTCAAGGGCGTCGTGCTCGATGCTCAGGGGCGCCTCCTCTACAGCTGGTACGAACAAAATGAAGGGCAGCCGCTCGAACGCCTCTATCGTGCCGTAAAGGCGCTCCTCAGTGTCGTGCCCGCCAAAGCACACATTCGGCAGGCCTGTACCACCGGATACGGCGCAGACCTCGCCCGCGCGGCGCTCGGCGCCGCATTCAGCGAAGTCGAAACGCTCGCCCACGAACGGGCTGCCGCCGCCTTCGAACCCAATGTGAGCTATGTCATCGACATCGGCGGCCAGGACATGAAATGTCTGGAAGTTGAGCACGGCCTCATCCGCAGCGTGAAGCTTAACGAAGCCTGCTCATCGGGCTGCGGCTCTTTTCTGCAGACGTTTGCCAAGCAGCTCTCGCTCACACTCCCTCAATTCGTTGAGGCTGCGCTCGCTTCGAAGGAACCCTGCGACCTCGGCACCCGCTGCACGGTTTTCATGAATTCCAAGGTGCGTCAAGCCCAGCGCGACGGCGCATCACTCGAAGACATCGCCGCGGGCTTATGCCGTTCAATTGTCAGAAATGCGCTCTACAAAGTGCTGCGCATTCACGATCCGGCAGAGCTCGGCGAACACGTCGTCGTTCAGGGCGGCACGTTTCTCAATGACGCCGTTCTGCGTGCTTTTGAGGAGCAGATCGGCCGTCCCGTTATTCGGCCGGACATCGCCGGACTAATGGGCGCCTACGGCGCAGCGCTGATTGCCATGGAACGCACCAGCGCGGCAGTGCCTGAAATCGATCTCGATCCGGCAAAGCTCGATGCGGGCAAAGTCATTCAGCGAGAACTGCTTTGCCGCGGCTGCGGCAATCACTGCCGCCTCACGATGAACCGTTTCCCTTCGGGCGACAAGTTCTTTTCGGGGAATCGCTGTGACTTCGCGCAGAAAAGCGCAGGTGCAGGCCGCAGGAAGAAAGCGTCCTTCATTGACTGGAAGCTCGAACGGCTCTTTGCGGGCGAACCGCTCCCTTTGGAAGCGGCCGCCATGGGCGTTGTCGGAATCCCGCGCGCACTCAATACCTACGAACACTACCCCTACTGGTTCAAGCTTTTCAGCGACCTAGGCTTTCGTGTGGAGCTCTCGCGCCCGTCCGACCATGCCCTCGCCTCGAGCGCCTCGGAAACCGTGCCGTCGCAGAGCCTCTGCTTTCCGGCAAAACTCGCTCACGGCCATGCCGCTGACCTCGCCCGCAAAGGCATTGCTGACATCTGGATGCCCTGCGTGCCGCTCGAAGGCCCCAGACATTCGGGCGAAAAGCATATCGACGGGCGCTTTGCCTGTCCCGTGGCGGGCGGCTATCCGGAAGCCATGCGCCTCTCGCTCGCCTCCACGCTCCCGAACGCCCGCATCCTCACGCCTTTCGTAGATCTTGAGTTTCCCGAAAGCGTCGTTCGCGCGGTCACATCTGCGTGGCCAGCCCTTTCCCCCAAAAAAGTGCGTCAGGCGGTCGATGCCGCTCACGCAGCGCTCGAAGACTATCGCGCAGCATTGCGTCAAGCGGGCGAAGCACTGTGGCGCCGGCATGAAACTTCGGGTGAACCGCTCATCGTGCTCGCCGGGCGGCCCTACCATCTTGACCCGCTCATTAATCACGGACTCCCCGCCTTGATTGAATCCATGGGCGCTGAAGTCGTCACGGAAGACGCCGTAGCACACCTCGCAGCAGTTCCAAGCGACATCGAGGTCGTCAATCAATGGACCTTCCACTCGCGCCTCTACCGCGCGGCAGCGCTTGTGCGGGAGAGCCGGTCCGCAGAGCTCGTGCAGCTCATGAGTTTTGGCTGCGGCATCGACGCCGTCACCTCCGAGCAGATTGAGCGCCTTCTTGCTCAGCGCGGCAGAATCGCTACCACCCTCAAAATTGACGAGGGCGACACGCTCGGCGCCGCGCGCATTCGTCTGAAGTCGCTTCTTGCCGCTCTCGCTGATCGCCGGCGCAGCGACCAGAAAGCGGCGGCGGAGAGCCTCGAAGACATGACAAAGCCTACGGACACTCCGGTGCCGCTCGACAAAATGCTCGCCGACCGCGTGATCTATGCGCCGCAAATGGCACCGATCCACTTCCCCGTCATCTGCGCCGCATTAGGCGCAGTCGGCTGGCGTGTGGAGCTTTTGCCCGAAGTGCGTCCTCAGGCGATCGAAGAAGGCTTAAAGCACGTGAATAACGATGCCTGCTACCCGGCAATTGTCGTGATCGGGCAGCTTCTTGACGCTTTGAAGACGCATGCCATAGATCCCGACCACAGTGCGCTGCTCCTCGCTCAGACCTGCGGCCCCTGCCGTGCCACAAACTACCCGACGCTGCTGCGGTGGGCACTCAAAGACCTTCACCTGGAGCGAGTGCCCGTGGTGTGTCTCTCGGGCGGAAGCATTGAAGGCGCGCAGACCCTTAACGTGGGACTCGGCGGCCTCAGACGCCTCATGCTCGCAACGCTCTACGGCGACATGCTGCAGCGCCTCTCGCTTCATGTTCGCTCGCACGAGCTTCAACCGGGCGATGCGCAGCGCCTCGTTGAGCGCTGGACCGCCAGAGCCGCTCAAGCCGCGGCCGCTGGGGACGCCCGGCGCTTTGCTGACGACGCCCGAGCCATGGTGCGCGACTTCTTCGCTGTGCCGATGGACGGCACAGAGAAGATTCGGGTGGGCATCGTCGGCGAAATTCTGCTTAAGTACCATCCCGCCGCCAATCTCGGCATCGTGCAGGAGATCATTGATGAAGGCGCGGAACCGGTGCTCGGTGACCTGGCCGCATTCTTCCTCTACTGCCTCTATGACCACATCAATCAGGCCAAGGTCTTCGGCGGACCGCGCCTCAAAGCCATGGGAGCCTGGCTGATGATCCGCTGGTTTGAGCATCTCCGCGGCATCATGCGCAAAGCCCTTGACGGAACACCCGTGGCGGGCGTATCAACCCTCGCGGAAGACCTCGAACGCATTGACGGACTCGTATCCGCCGGTCAGGAAGCCGGCGAAGGGTGGCTCCTGACCGCTGAAATGGTGGAGTTTATTCACTCTGGAACCCCCAACGTCGTGTGTCTGCAGCCCTTTGGGTGCCTGCCCAACCACGTTACCGGGAAGGGCGTCATCCGGCGGCTTCGCGAAGAAAATCCCCTCGCCAATATCTGCGCCATCGACTTTGAAGCCGGCACCTCCAAAACCAATGTCTCCAACCGCCTGAAGCTCTTTCTCGCACAAGCAAGAGAAAACTTCGAGCGAGGAATTGCTGTTGACGAGCCGGTGCCGACGGCGCACCGCATCATCCCCATCACGCCGTCAGCCAATATTGCGGTTGATGCCGCCGAGAGCCCGCACAAGGACCGCGGCGGCGGTCAGGCGGCCTGCTGACGCTCCGACAGCATCCGTTTGAAAGCGGTTTAAAAACAAAAAACCGGCATTCTCGAGGAATGCCGGGTTCCTATTTCACTCAGACTGAAGTCAGTGCTTGCAGCTGCCAGTGAAATTAGAACTTGTGAACGAGGCCAAGGCCAAATTCACCCTTCTTGGTCTTCGTCTTATCAACAGCTCCGCTCACAACACCGGTAACCTTGAGGGTACCTTCGCTGTAAGCCGCAAATGTGTAAACCATTGTGCGCTTGCTGAACGGATAAGAATAAGCAGCAGAAAGACCCCAACGATCGAAGTCAGCCGTCTTCACAGCCTTATCCGCTGTGGCGTTGGTTGAGGTGACATCAGCACTCGTTTCGCCGTCGACATAGTTAGCCTGAGCGTAAACTGTGCCGCCAAGAACCGGAGCAGTCGCACCAAGCGTCAAAGCGTAACCTTCAAGACCTTCGCCATCAACAGCGGCAAATCCTGTCTGGTTTTCCTTGATGTCGGTAACACTGTAGCCGCCCATCTTGTTCTCGTTCTTACCGTACTGAGCCATGCCGTAGACCTTGGCAACGCCGAAGTCATAGGAAGCGCCCCACGTCACACCGAGAGAATCTTCGGTATTGGCGGGTGTCCCATTCTTATTCAGAACGGTATCCACCACGAGGCCCGTGCTGAAAGCGCCGAGCTCATACTTGGCACCAAGACCGGCATAACGGTCGTTGTTGCGTTCGTTGCCGGCAGCTTCCTGCAAATTGCGGTTGAAGGAGTACTGAGCATAAACCTTAACGCCGGCGAAGGACGGCGTGACATAGGTCACGGTGTTGTCCATACGATCGCGGTCGGAGAGATTAAAGAGACTCTTGGCGCCGGCCGTATCGCCCCAGCCCGTGCCGAAAACGGTGTAGCCATAAACCACATTGTAGGAACCAACCCCGGCAGACAGCGCGCCGACACGGCCCATAGAGAGCGTGCCGAAATCACCCGTCACGAAGAGATTGGCTTCACGGCCAAAGAGACGACCGCCCTGCGACATCGTGCCGTCATCAGCAGCGAAGCCGTTTTCCAGAATAAAACCAACCTTAACGCCGTTGCCAAGATCTTCCGTACCCTTCAAGCCGAAACGGGAGCCGGAATTCTGGCCAGCCTGTTCTTTAAAGGTATTCACAGCATCAGCATCACCAACCTTGGAGTACTGATAGTTGAGACCAAGGTCAACGACGCCGTAAAGCGTAACGTCAGCGGCAGCAGCGCTACCAGCAAAAGCGCCCAGGACAGCCAGAGCAGCGAGTGTCTTTTTCATTTTCAGAGCCTTACTCAATATGTTTGAGTTATCCTGCTCTGCGGGGAGGGGCGGAGCAGGCTTGCGTTAGACAGCCTGAAGTAAAACCGGCGGCCGCTCCGTCCAAAGAATGACCGCCGGTGGCTTCTGACTGCTTAAGGAGCTCAGGCTTGCGCCTGAACTCAAACGGCATTCTTTCATTAACCCCCCCCCCCCGCCACAGGGTTTTCACTTAACTCGCCTTTATTTTTATTTGAATTTCAAAGTGTTATCGACAACTCGCTCCGCTTTACTGCTTCGCCAAATGTATCTTTAATACAACTAAATACTTGAATACGAAGTGAGTGCAACAAATGGGGACGGCTCCATTCGGAGAGCAGAAAATTGCTTTCACCCGATCCTCGTGCGGCGGCAGCGTACCCGATTCACTTATCGCTGGCTCCGCTGAGCACCAGTCATCGGCACTTTTTCTCAGTGCTAGAAAGCAAAACCCCCGCAGACCGAAATCTGCAGGGGTTCATATAGGGAGCCTGGCGATGACCTACTTTCACTGGAAATACAACCAACTATCATCG
>ENA-OROQ01001097-OROQ01001097.1-human-gut-metagenome-genome-assembly--contig:-NODE-1097-length-16847-cov-15.2844_pt1 | contig 16847 bp, 11 predicted proteins | sample MGYA00242136_ERZ509062 | MGnify/ENA primary metagenome ERZ509062 (study PRJEB26280, sample SAMEA2338735) | human gut metagenome | biome: human gut; feature: human-associated habitat; material: faeces...
AAAATTCTCTAGCTGCTCTTCCGATCGTTTATTTATTTTTTATCATATACTCGAAATCTACAGTTGGCCAACACAAAAATTAAAATTTAATACCATCCCCCAGAGAATGTAATAACCTGTCCTGTCATATAAGCAGGTGCCGTTGCCACATGGTAAACCATCTGTGCGGCTTCTTTTGGACTGGCAATATAGTCTGCAGGGATTTCTTCCTTGATCAAGGCAAGATCCTCTTCATCAAACTCCGCATTCATCTCTGTATCGATCATCCCAAAAGCAATCGCATTTACCTGAATATTGCTTGCAGCAACCTCTTTTGCCAGAGCCTTTGTAAAAGCATTGATTCCCCCTTTTGTTGTAGAATATAAAACCTCACAGGAAGCTCCGGCATCTCCCCAGATGGAAGAGATATTGATGATCTTCCCCTCATGATGATGAAGCATATGGGGAACGATATTCTTACAGGTTGTAAAAACAGAAGTTAAATTTGTGTTGATCATCAGATTCCAATCATCTACCGTTGCATCTGTAAATAATCCCACCTGAGAGATTCCGGCATTATTTACAAGACAGTCGATCTTAGAAAAAGTAAGGAGAGACTGTTTGATCAGTTTATCTACAAAAGAAGGATCACTGATATCTCCACAAAAAGATAAGCAAGACACGTTCTTTTCAAGAATTTCATTTTTTAGGGATTCTAGTTTTTCAGGATGGCGGAAGCCGTGGATGATCACGTTCCATCCTTGTTGTGCAAAATATATGGCAGTTTCACGTCCGATTCCTCTGGAACTGCCAGTGATGAGTACTGTTTTCATAGAAAATACCTCGTAAATCTTATAAAATTTCTTAGCACTTGATATGATCGATCTGATCAACGATGAAAAATGTTGCAGATTAAGAAAATATTAAGGCGATTATACAGAATTATAACATAGAGGATTGTTGAAATAAATCGAATAATTTGTTATACTAAACAAAGTTTATAAACGGAAGGAGCAGGAACATGGCTGAGAAGAAGAGAAGCAAATTAGGTGCCAAAGCCATATTTGCCAGGATTCTTGCAGTGATACTGGTGACAGCCATCGGTGGAGTTGCAAGCTTTTTTGGATTTAAGACATATTTTACAGATAAATTAAAGAAAGACAAGAAAGCAGAAATCGCAAAACAGTTAAAAGAAGAAAGCAAAGAAAGAGTAGACGTTGGAATGATCCAGACAGGGAATTCCATTGTGATCCGAATATATCATAACAAGAATCAGGAGATGATTTTTGTACCACTTAGACAAGATATGAATCTTACACTGACGAAGAAAGGAAAACAGGCAGTCGAACAGACACTAGGAACCAGCGTTAGTAAAGCGACGGTTGCAGATGTGATCAAAGCAGCAGGAAAGAATGGAAAGTTATTAAGACAGCAGGTTGAGAAGACACTGGGAATTTCTATTAACTCCTATGAACTGATATCACGTAAGAAGTTTGTGAAACTGATGAATCAGGCAGGAGATATCAAAGTAGAATTTGATGAAGCAATGGCTTATACAGATTCTACAGACAAATATGTAACATTAAGTGCTGGGGAGAACAGCCTGAATGGAACAGCAATTTATTCATTATTAAGTGAGAGTGATATTTTTACAGATAAGAACAAGCAGGCAGAAATTACAGGAGAGATCTGCGTGGCAGTTGCATCTGCATTGAATGATAAGACATTATCCGAATATCGTGAATATGCACAGAATTATTTTGATGCGGTGAAGACAGATGCTTCTTATGAGGAAGCAGCGACAAGTCTTGAGAGAATGCATGGAATTAAGGATAAGAACTTAAATTTCAAAGTGTTAGATGGAACAGAATCCAATGGAAAGTTTGAATTAGATACAGAAGAAGCAAAGAGAGTCTTTGATGAAATGTTATCAGAAGAAGGAGATTTAAGTTCAGCATTAAGCACAACAGAAGAAAAGTCAACAACAACCAAATCTGATAGTTCAGCATCTTCTTCAAAGAATATAACGATCGAGATTCAGAATTCAACAAGAATCTCAGGACTTGCAGGAAGATGGAAAGATAAACTGGCAAGTGACGGATACAGCATAGGATCTGTAAGAACAAACAGACAGGGCGTTTTAACACATACAAAGATCATAGTAGAAAGTAAAGATTTAGGACAGGATCTGAAAAGTTATTTTAAGAATCCAGAATATGAAGTTGGAAGTGTTGACAGTGGCGCAAGGATCTGTATAATTGTTGGATCAGAAGACGAGATTTAAAACACATTCATAAATATCATTATAAAATATCACGGAAAACATCTCAGGAACGATTGAGGTGTTTTTCTTTGCTATAGGAAGGATTATCGTTAAAATGAGATATTTATGGTCAATGGAACAAAGATTTTCGGTCAAATATTTGTGTAAAATAGACAATGATATAAAAAAATTACTAAATTTTTCTTTTTTTTTTGTTTAAAATGCTGTATAGTAAAAGAAAAGGTTGAACGGCAAATATGAAAGGTTGATAAAGGATGATTTCAAATCAGATATTACAAGAGACAATTAATGGAATGAAGGAAGTAACCGGGATCGATCTGTGTATTTTAGATCTGTCAGGGCGTATAGTTGTAACAACAATGGAGATAACCGAAGCATTAGCACAACATGCAGGAGAATTTGCTGATTCTATGGCAGAGAGCCAGGTGATTGACGGTTTTCAATATTTTAAGATTTTTGATGACCAGAGATTGGAATATATACTTCTGGCTACTGGAATGAGTGAGAATGCATATACGATCGGAAAGCTTGCAGTGATGCAGATCCAGAATCTTTTGACTGCATATAAGGAGAGACTGGATAAAGAGAACTTTGTAAAGAACCTGTTGAGAGATAACTTGTTATTGGTTGACATTTATAACCGCTCAAAGAAGCTGCATATTGAAGTGGAACAGAGAAGAGTTGCATTTTTGATCCAGGCAGAATATGAGAAGGATCAGAATCTGCTAGAAGCGACGAAAGAGGTTGAAAGCGGAGCAGATTCAGATTTTATTACGGCGGTCGATGAGAAGAGTATCGTTTATGTAACACCAGTGAATGGGAATGAAGGACAGGTACAGTTTATTCAGCATGCAAAAGAGATTGAAGAAGGCTTGAATGAATATGGCATCAAAGATGTCAAGATTGCGATCGGTAATATTGCAGAGACGATCAAAGATGTATCAAGATCTTATAAAGAGGCACAGATCGCATTGGAAGTCAGCAAGATCTTCTATGAAGATGCGAGTGTGATCGCATACAATCAGTTAGGAATTGGACGACTGATCTATCAGCTGCCACTTCCATTATGTAAGATGTTTATCCGCGAAGTATTTGGAGATTATTCTCCAGACTCTATCGATGAAGAAACACTGGCAACGATTGATAAATTCTTTGAGAATAATCTGAATGTGTCAGAAACATCCAGACAGTTGTTTATTCATAGAAATACACTCGTATATCGTCTGGATAAGATTCAGAAGAATACGAATCTGGATCTGAGGAATTTTGAGGATGCGATCGCATTTAAAATTGCACTGATGGTAGTAAAATATATGAAGCATATGGATACAATGGATTAGAATATGATGATCACATTAAAAAATGTAACGAAAGAATATAATAAAGGGAATATAGGACTTGAGGATGTCTCATTAGACATTGCGAAAGGAGAATTTGTTTTCATCGTAGGTAAGAGCGGATCAGGGAAGACAACCCTGATGAAGCTTTTACAGAAAGAACTTGATGTGACAAGTGGACAGATTATAGTAAACGGTCAGGATTATAAGAAACTGACACAGAGGAATCTGCCGAAGTTCCGCAGGCAGATGGGAATGGTATTTCAGGATTTCCGTCTGCTGAAAGACCGAACGATCTTTGAGAATGTAGCATTTGCACAGCAAGTTGTGGAAGTACCACACCGATATATTAAGCGTCAGGTTGAGAATATGCTTGAGATGGTGGGGTTGAAAGACCGTATGAATGCTTTTCCGAATGAATTGTCAGGAGGAGAACAGCAGAGAGTAGCCATCGCAAGAGCATTGGTAAACCACCCAGTATTATTACTGGCTGATGAGCCAACTGGGAATCTGGACCCTGTGACAGCCAAAGGGATCATGGAGCTTCTCTCAGAGATTAATAAGAGTGGAACAACAGTTTTAGTTGTTACACACAACAAAGAGTTGGTCAATGAGATGGGGAAACGTGTGATCTTGATTGAAGATGGACATATAGAACAGGATGAGATAAGGGGGTCCTATGATATTTAGAAGATTTTTATATGGAATCAAAGAGGGCACAAGGAATATTTTCAGGAATAAGATGTTTTCATTAGCATCACTGGGAACGATCATTGCTTGTGTCTTTTTGTTAGGAACATTTTTAGCTGTAGCATTGAATGTAAGGTCAACGATGCAGCAGATGGAACAGTCTGTAGGAATTTCTGTTTTTTTTGAACCTGGTATTTCTGAAGAAAGAAAAAATCAGATCGGCGAAGAAATAAAGAAAAAAGAAGATATTGCCACGATGCGGTATGTATCTGCTGAAGAAGCATGGGAAACCTATAAGAAGGATGTATTTCAAGGAAATGAAGAGCTTCTGGAAGGATTCGAAGGGAACAATCCGCTAAAAGAATCAGATTCCTATGAGATCACATTAAAAGAAGTAAAATCATACAAACAGGTAGTATCACATTTAGAGACAATTGATGGTGTTAGGAAAGTCCGTTATTCCGAAGGGGCGGCGGAAGGTATGACGAAGATCAATACAATGGGAACATATCTTGCAGGCGGGATCATTCTGATCTTAATGGCAGTTTCTATTTTTCTCGTGAGCAACACAGTGTCTATTGGAGTTGCAGTCAGAGAAGAGGAAATTTCAATTATGAAACTGATTGGTGCTGCGAATGGATTTATTAAAGCACCATTTCGGGCAGAAGGAATGATCATAGGAATTTTTGGGGCATTGATTCCAACAGCAATTATTTTTGCAGGATATGAAGGGATTATCAACTGGATGAATGATAAGTTTCATGTTGTTACAGTCTTTATGAAATTTGTACCAATCCAGCAGATTATGTTATACTTACTTCCGTTATCATTATTAGTAGGAATCGTGATTGGATTGCTTGGAAGTTCTATTACGATCTGTAAGTATTTAAAAGTCTAGGAAGGGGAGCTCATGAAAAGAAGATATCAGGCGGGGATCATTATGATGTTAATATCAGCCATGATCGCTTCGAATCTGCCTATGACGACAGTGTTTGCGGCAGCAAAAAAACAACAGGTAAAGCAGGAAACAAAGAAATTAGAAGAACAAAGCCGCAAGATGCAGCAGGAGATCAAAGATCTTGATGAGAAAATGATAAAGAGCAATGATGCGTATGAGGCATGTCAAGAGAAGCTTATTTCTGTACAGAAACAGTTAAAGAAGACACAACAGGAATTAAAAGAGGCAAAAGCATCCAAAGAAAATCAGTCAAAGATCATGAGTAAGCGTATTAAGTTTTTATATGAAAATGGGAATATGGCATATATGGAAGTCATTTTTGAAGCGAATAATTTTCAAGAGTTCTTAAAAAGAGCTGAATATGTTTCAAAAATCTCCAAATATGACAGTAACATGTTTCTACGATTACAGACAACGGAAGATAAGATCCGAATGGCAACAAAGAGTCTGAAACAAGATTATCAAAATACAAAGACTTTGACTGCTAAGGCAAAGACAGAAAAAGAAAAACTGGATCAGGCAGCAGGGAAGAAGAAATCTAAGTTAGCTTCTTACCAGAAACAGTTAGCATCTGATAAAGAGTTACTGGCATGGTTTGAGGCAGAGGAGAAACGACAGGAAGAAATGGATCTTGCATCGGCAAAAGACAGTAATGCAGATAACACGACATCGAAAGCGCAGTCAGAAAAGAATATGACAGGAAGTACGGCATCAAAGAATACAACATCAAAGGCTACGACCGAAAGCAAGAAAGAAAATACAACGACATCGTCACCATCAACAACAGTTTCGTCAGGAAATCTCATCTGGCCGGTACCGTCTTGTCATAGTATTTCATCAGGGTATGGCTATCGAATTCATCCAGTTACAGGAGTCAGGAAACTGCATGCTGGAATTGATATTCCATGTTCAACTGGAACAACGATCGTAGCAGCAGCTTCTGGTACAGTAGTGGATGCTGGATACAATGCATATAATGGCAATTATTTAAAGATCAGTCATGGAAATGGATTGGAAACGATGTATCTGCATTGCTCCAAACTTCTAGTATCCTCAGGGACAAGAGTGTCAGGAGGGCAGACGATCGCAAAATCTGGAGCAACTGGTATGGTATCTGGTGCACATCTGCATTTTGTTGTGAAAAAGAATGGAAATTATGTAAATCCTCAAAATTACTTATAACGTCATTACATAAATAGAAAGGAACTAATTTCATGAAGAAGTTTTCAAAAATACTTGTAGGGCTACTTGTTGTTGTATGTATTGTGGAAGGATTTTTCCTTTACCGTGCCTACGCGATTCCAAGTACGACCTTACAGACAGCAAGAAAGATCAACCGGATAGAACAGATCATTGATAAATATTATAAAGGTTCTGTTAAGAAGAGTGAGTTGGAAGATTGTACCTACAAAGGTTTAGTTGCAGGACTTGGAGATGTCTATTCCACGTATTATTCAGAGGATGATTTTAAGGAATTAGAACAATCTACAAGTGGTGTTTATTATGGAGTTGGAATATATCTTACACAGGATATAAAGACAGGGATCATAACAGTTGTGAAACCAGTGAAAGGAAGCCCGGCAGACGGAAGTGGACTGAAAAAAGGGGATATTTTAACAAAAGTAGGAAACTATAAATTAAAAACATCGGATGCACTAGATGATATTGTTAAGAAGATCAAAGGTGCAGAAGGAACGAAAGTTAAATTAACATTTACAAGAAACCAGACATCAAAGACTTATACATTTACAAGACAATCGATTGAGAATCCAACAGTTGAAACAAAGATGTTACAAGATAAAGTCGGATATCTTCAGATCACCGAATTTGATGAAGTAACAGTCAGCCAGTTCCGAAGTGGACTGAAAAGCCTTAAGAAACAAGGTGCAAAGAAATTGATCATAGATCTTAGGGATAATCCTGGTGGTTTGCTGACAAGTGTAGTAGATATTGCAGGACAGATTCTTCCAAAAGGAACGATTGTTTATACCGAAGATAAGAATGGCAATAAGAAATATTACAAAGACACAAAGAATGAACAGCTTGATATGCCGCTATGTGTATTAGTTAATGGTAACAGTGCGAGTGCAGCGGAAATCCTTTCTGGTGCGATCAAAGACGATAAAGCAGGAACGCTGGTTGGAGAGACAACATTTGGAAAAGGGATCGTACAGGGATTCTTTGAAGTTGGTGATGGATCTTATGTGAAACTGACTTATTCATCTTATTACACACCAGCAGGACATAACATTCATAAAAAAGGAATCAAGCCAGATGTCGAAGTAAAAGATAATACGAAGACAAAAGCTGACGAACAATTAAACAAAGCGATTTCTATCTTACAGAAGAAATAAGAATTGTAAAGATAGATATTCAGGAAGATCAGATGGACACAAAGAATCATCATCTGACGAATCATTTAAATATCAGAATCAAAAACATATCTGCAGCAGTTGTACAGAAAGCTTTGAAAGAACTGTATTATAAAACAAAACATGTAAATAATTTTTTAAATAAAGAAACGCTAGTTTAGACAGTTGTTAAAACTAGCGTTTCTTTATTTTATTTCTAAATTTATTGGTGGGTACAATGTCATAAATGGTTGACAAAGCAGAAGTAGTACTTTATAATCGTTCTAAAAAGAACGATAAAGGAGGTAGAGATGCATTTTTGGGATAAGCATAAAACGATCACAAGTTATTATGAATTGCTTTCTGGTGAGGTATGTGACCAATATGGGTTAACACAGATGGAATATGACATACTCATGTTCCTGCATGATAATCCTCAGTATAATACCGCTGCAGAAATAGTAAAGATCAGAAAATCAACAAAATCACATGTTTCAACTTCGTTAAAGAAATTGGAAAATAAAGGACTTGTTGAAAGAATACAAAGTAAAGACAATAAAAAGCATATTGAAATTATTTTGTTGGATAAGGCAGAACTGATCGTAGAAGCAGGACTTAACGCACAAAAACAGTTTGCAAAAAATGTTTTAAGTGGATTAACAGAAGAAGAAAAGCAGGTTTGTATCAATATATTTGACAAGATCTGTAATAATGCAGAAGAACATTTAAGCAAGTATAAGGAGAAGTCAAATGAAAAATAATTATAAACCACAGATTCCGGATGTGATGGAAGCAATATTTGATGCAGCGTATTTGGTTTTTGATCTGATTGTCGCTATTTTATTTTTTGTATTCTCAAAAGGAAATATGTTATTTGTTCTTTATGGGATATTAACATTGACACTTTGTGGAGGAGATGCTTTTCATCTGGTGCCAAGAATTATAAGAGCAGCATATGGAAGTAACGATAAAATAAAGCGCCAGTTGGGAATTGGATTACAAGTATCGTCTATTACAATGACAATATTTTATATTATTTTGATGTATATCTGGAAATTTACATTCCCAGAATTTAAAATACCAGTGATCATTGAAGTTATAATATGGATATCAGCGATAGTCAGAATTGTGATATGTATGTTTCCACAGAATAACTGGTGTACAGATGAAGGAAATATGAGATTATCTATTATCAGAAATGCAGTCTTTGCGATTACTGGTATAGGGGTGATCATCCTGTATTTAATTTCAGGAAATACCTATGGATATCATATGACAAGGATGGTTGCAGCTATCATTATTTCTTTTGGCTGTTATCTTCCAGTAACTTTATTCAGTAAAACAAAACCAAAGGTTGGATTATTAATGATCCCTAAGACATGTGCATATATGTGGATCATTGCAATGGGACTTCAGCTCTTGTTTTAACAAGCTGAAGTATAACAAAAAATTGATCAGAATAAGAAGTACAGAACAAACATTCGAATTGTTCTGTACTTTTTTTTCTTACTTTGTTATAATCATGCATAGATGAAAAGATAAGAGATATTTCATAAGGGAGAAGTTATATGGATCATTTTGAATTAGTATCAGAATATGAGCCAACTGGGGATCAGCCACAGGCGATCGAGAAGCTGACCAAAGGATTTCAAGATGGGAATCAGTTTGAGACGCTTCTTGGAGTGACTGGTTCAGGTAAGACATTTACAATGGCGAATATTATACAGAATTTGAATAAACCGACATTGATCTTGGCACATAATAAGACGTTAGCAGCACAGTTATATAGTGAGTTTAAGGCGTTTTTTCCACATAACGCCGTGGAATATTTTGTCTCCTATTATGATTATTATCAGCCAGAGGCCTATGTTCCATCTACGGATACTTATATAGAGAAGGATTCATCGGTCAATGATGAGATTGATAAATTACGACATAGCGCGACAGCAGCATTGATCGAGAGAAAAGATGTGATCGTTGTATCTAGCGTTTCCTGCATTTATGGAATTGGTAGCAAAGAAAGTTATTCAGAGATGATGATTTCTTTGAGACCAGGTATGATAAAGGACAGAGACGATGTGATCGATGACCTGATCAATATTCAGTATGTAAGAAGCGAACTTGACTTTAAGAGAGGTACTTTCAGAGTTAAGGGGGATGTGTTGGAGATCCTTCCGGTTTCTACATTTGAAGATGCAGTCAGAGTTGAATTTTTTGGAGATGAGATCGATCGTATCGTGGAATTTGATGTCTTAACAGGTGAAGTAAAGAGGAGCTTGAATTTCGTGGCAATCTTCCCAGCATCACATTATGTTGTACCACAGGAACAGATTGAACGTGCAATCAAAGGAATCAAAGAAGAACTTGCGGAGCAGGTGACATATTTTAAAGAACATGATCAGCTGATCGAAGCACAGAGAATTGCAGAGCGAACGAATTTTGATATTGAAATGTTAAGAGAAACAGGATTTTGTTCTGGGATTGAGAACTACTCCAGACATTTAGCAGGATTAGAACCAGGACAGCCGCCAAGTACGTTAATTGATTTCTTTGGGGATGACTTTTTGATGATCATTGATGAGTCGCATATCACCGTACCACAGATCGGTGGAATGTATGCAGGAGACCAGTCCAGAAAGTCAACGTTAGTAGATTTTGGATTTCGTCTGCCTTCTGCGAAGGATAACCGTCCTTTGGAATTTGGTGAATTTGAACAGAAGATCGATCAGATGTTATTTGTATCTGCAACACCTGGTAAATACGAAGAAGAACATGAATTATTAAGGGCAGAACAGATCATCAGACCAACAGGTTTACTAGACCCAGCGATCGATGTACGTCCGGTGGAAGGACAGATTGATGATCTGTTGGGAGAGATTCATAAAGAGACAGACAAAGGCAATAAAGTGCTTGTAACAACACTGACCAAGCGAATGGCGGAAGAATTAACCGATTATATGCGAGAAGTTGGTATCCGGGTAAAATATTTACATTCAGATATTGATACATTAGAGCGAATTGAGATCGTAAGAGATTTGAGAATGGGAGTTTTTGATGTATTGGTTGGAATCAACCTGTTAAGAGAAGGTCTGGATATTCCAGAGATTACATTGGTTGCAATTCTTGATGCAGATAAAGAGGGATTCTTGCGTTCTGAGACATCTCTTGTGCAGACGATCGGGCGTGCAGCACGTAACAGTGAAGGACATGTTATCATGTATGCAGATAATATGACAGATTCCATGCATGCAGCGATCACGGAGACAGAACGAAGACGTGAGATTCAGGATGAATATAATAAAGAACATGGAATTACGCCACAGACGATCAAGAAAGATATCAGAGATCTGATCAAGATATCTGATGAACATGAAGAGGAAACAGGTGGATATGAAAAAGATATGGAATCTATGTCTAAGAAAGAATTAAAAGAAGTGATCGAGCGATTAAGTAAGAAGATGAATCAGGCGGCAGCAGAATTGAATTTCGAATTGGCTGCACAGCTTAGAGATGAATTGAAAGAATTTAAGATCGCATATCAGGAATATGACGATTAAAAGAAGAAATACTAAAACTGATGATAGATTAGAATTAGGAGCTTATCAATGAAGAAAGAGATGATCCGCATCAAAGGTGCGAGAGAAAATAACTTAAAGAATATAGATCTGGAAGTGCCGAGAAACCAGTTTGTTGTATTTACAGGGCTGAGTGGTTCTGGAAAATCTTCTCTGGCATTTGATACGATTTATGCAGAAGGACAGAGAAGATATATGGAATCTTTATCTTCTTATGCAAGACAGTTCTTGGGGCAGATGGAGAAGCCGGATGTAGACAGCATTGAGGGATTATCTCCCGCGATTTCTATTGATCAGAAGTCAACAAACAGAAACCCAAGATCTACAGTAGGAACTGTGACAGAGATTTATGATTATTTTCGATTACTGTACGCGAGAGTCGGAATTCCACATTGTCCAAAGTGTGGGAAACCGATCAGTAAGCAGACCGTAGATCAGATGGTAGATCGTCTGATGCAGTTAGAAGAACGTACAAGGATTCAGCTTTTGGCACCGATCGTTCGTGGAAGAAAAGGAGAACATGCAAAAGTATTCCAGAATGCGAAGAAAAGTGGATATGTTCGTGTCAGAGTCGATGGCAATGTTTATGATCTGTCGGAGGACATTCCAATGGAGAAGAATAAGAAACATAACATTGAGATCGTGGTGGATCGTTTAGTGGTCAAACCTGGGATTGAAAAACGATTAACGGATTCTATCGAGACAACTTTAAATCTTGCTGATGGATTGATGATGGTTGATGTGATCGGTGGAGAAACCTTGAATTTTAGCCAGAGTTTTTCCTGCCCGGACTGTGATATCAGTATTGATGAAGTAGAGCCAAGAAGCTTTTCCTTTAATAATCCATTTGGAGCTTGTCCAGTATGTCATGGACTTGGATATAAGATGGAATTTGATGTGGATTTAATGATTCCTGACCAGAAGTTAAGTATTGCAGAAGGGGCGATCCAGGTCTTTGGATGGCAGTCATCAACGGATAAGAAGAGCTATACAAGAGCAATCTTAGATGCACTCGCAAGGGAATATCATTTTGATCTGGAAACACCATTTAAAGATTATTCACAGGAAGTCAAAGATATTTTGTTATACGGAACTGGCGGAAGAGAAGTCAAAGTCTATTATAAGGGGCAGAGAGGCGAAGGTGTCTATGATGTAGCATTTGAAGGAATCATCAAGAATGTCGGAAGAAGATATCGTGAGGCATCTCAGAATATGAAAGCAGAATATGAGACATTTATGACGATCACACCTTGCGATGAATGTCATGGACAGCGATTAAAGCAGGAATCACTTGCGGTAACGGTTGCAGATAAGAATATTGCCGAGATGTGTGATATGTCTGTTGGGGAAATGCTTTCATTTTTAGAGACGATGGAATTAAGTGAACGCCAGAAACTGATCGGAGAACAGGTCTTAAAAGAGATTAAAGCAAGAATTGGATTCTTAAATGATGTGGGGCTGGATTATCTGACATTGTCAAGAGCTACTGGAACACTATCCGGTGGAGAAGCACAGAGAATCCGTCTGGCAACACAGATTGGTTCAGGATTAGTTGGAGTTGCTTATATTTTGGATGAGCCAAGTATCGGACTTCACCAGAGAGATAATGATAAATTGATCCGTACTCTTAAGAATCTAAGGGATTTGGGGAATACACTGATCGTTGTGGAGCATGATGAAGATACGATGTTGGCAGCAGATTATATTGTAGATATTGGACCGAAAGCCGGAGAATATGGTGGAGAAGTTGTTGCAACGGGAACTGCAAAACAGATCATGAAGAATAAGAGATCCATAACAGGAGCTTATTTAAGTGGAAAGATCAAGATTCCAGTACCTGAAGTCAGAAGAAAACCATCAGGATTCCTAAAAGTAGTCGGGGCACAGGAGAATAATTTAAAGAATATTGACGTAGAAATTCCACTTGGAATTTTTACCTGTGTGACAGGAGTGTCTGGATCAGGAAAGAGTTCACTGGTAAATCAGATCTTATATAAACGTCTGGCAAAAGAATTAAACAGAGCTAAGACGAAACCAGGACTACACAAAGACATCGAAGGATTTGACCAGTTAGACAAGATCATAGCAATCGACCAGTCACCGATCGGAAGAACACCAAGATCCAATCCTGCAACTTATACAGGAGTCTTTGATCAGATCAGAGATCTGTTTGCGATGACAAAAGATGCAAAGGCAAAAGGATACAATAAAGGAAGATTCAGTTTCAACAAGAAAGGCGGGCGATGCGAAGCCTGTGCAGGAGATGGGATCATCAAGATTGAGATGCACTTTTTACCAGATGTGTATGTTCCTTGTGAAGTATGTCATGGAAAGCGATACAATAGAGAAACACTTGAAGTTAAATACAAGGGAAAGAGTATTTATGATGTTCTGAATATGACAGTGGAAGAAGCCTGTGATTTCTTCTCTAATATTCCGTCGATCAGCCGTAAGATGGAGACATTAAGAGATGTTGGATTAGGATACATTCGATTAGGACAGCCATCCACAGAATTATCAGGGGGAGAAGCACAGAGGATCAAACTTGCAGCAGAATTAAGCAAACGAAGTACAGGAAAGACCATTTATATTCTGGATGAGCCGACGACAGGGCTTCATTTTGCAGATGTGCATAAACTGGTCGATATCCTTGCAAGATTAACAGAAGGCGGTAATACTGTCATTGTGATCGAGCATAATCTGGAAGTGATCAAGACTGCGGATTATATTATCGATATGGGACCAGAAGGTGGATCAGGCGGTGGAACAGTTGTGGCAGCAGGGACACCAGAAGAGATCTGTGAGGTTGAGGAATCTTATACAGGGCAGTATCTGAAAGGGATACTTAATCGATAAAATTTGATTTGTTGATAGTGTTGCATGTATGAGACAGAAAGAAGATAAGAAAAAATATTTATAAGAATACAGGGTGACACTCCGCATTTTTGAAAGCGTTTTTTACAAATCGCTGATTCGCGCCTGTTCCTTTGATAACTTCCTGGCTGCGAGCCAAAATGCCCGCAGCTACGGTCAAACAATCAACCACAGGGCGCTGCGAATTTGTAAAAAACGCATTCAAAAAGTGCTCATGTTGTCACCTTGTATTCTTATAAATATTTTTTCTTATCTTCTTTCTGACTCATACAACGGAACGCTATTCAAATCACTACACAATGTGTATGTTAAACTGTATTGGCTGATAAGTTTTGGATTCATTGACGGAAGATAAAGAAACTCTCAGACACCGATTTGTTAAAATGTTTAAAAGTGACAAAAATAAAACTATTCACAGAAGAAAAATATACAATATTGTAAATATTGTAAATATATGATAAAATAAAACACATCAGATGCGTGAAAACACACATATCGATCGTGTTTTATTTTTTACGACGGTATGCAAACTAAGACAGAGGAGGAGTCATATGAACAGTAAGTCAACAATCAAGTCATTGACAGCTTTGACAATGGCGGGAGCAATGGTATTCTCAATGAATACAATGCCAGTAAGTGCTGCAAAGAAAAAGACGAAGGCAAAAAGCACAGTGAAGAGTGTAAAAGTTGTTGCTCCATCTGGATCAAAGAAGAGTGCAACTGTGGCAAAAGGAAAGTCAATCAAACTTGCAGTTACAGTGAATGCGACAAAGAAGGCATACAAGAAAGTTACTTACAAAGTAAGTAACAAGAAAGTGGTTTCTGTATCCAAAAAAGGGGTTGTCAAAGGAAAGAAAGTTGGAACAGCAACGGTAAAAGTCATTTCCACAAAGAATAAGAAAAAGACAGCAAGTATTAAGATCAAAGTTGTTAGTGGAGCAGTTAAGACGGTCAAACTTAATAAGAGCAGCTTAGCACTGAATGTCGGAGATTCAGGAAAATTAAGTGCGAAAGTAACAGCTTCTAAAAAAGCATACAAAACATTAAAATGGACAACATCCAATAAGAAAGTAGCAACCATTACAAATAAAGGTGTTGTTAAAGGAATTGGAAAAGGAACAGCAAAGATCACGGCTGCATCTCTTGATGGAACTGGAAAGAAGAGTACATGTACAGTAACGGTTCGTGAGAAGCAGGTAGTGAATGGAATTAAGAGTCTGGAAGTTTATAATCCATTGAAATCTTATTCTTCCAGTACTTTGAAAGTGACTTTAGATTCTCCACAGGCATTAACAGCGGATGATTTTAAAGTTGAAATGAAACGTTATGGAGAGGGCTCTTATATGGGAACAATCTCTGTAGATGATGTATATACAACGGATAATCAGACATATGAAATATATTTAGTGAGTGATGATATTTATAATGGAAGATATGTAAGAGTCACAGTCAATGCATTGAATGGACAGAAAACAGCAGAAGTAAGATTTCTGGTAGATTCAGATACAGCCAGACAAGTACATACAGCAAAAGTTGGTGATGACGAACATAGTTTTTCTGTAGATGATGATGCTATGGGAACTTCAAGATCAGCGATCAAAACAGGTACTTTACCAACAGGTTACAAATTAATTAATGAACTGGGTGATTCTGCACGTGTTCGAGGAATACCATCAGCTGTAGCAGATAATCAGCATGTTGTATTTACAACAACAGATGAGTTGGGAAGAGATACAACAACAGATGTGAATTTCCTAATTGGGGATGATGACCATATTGTGGTTGAGAATGAAACTATTGGAGATCAGGTAAGTGGGATGATCTATGCAAAAGACTCTTTCTATAAAGATCTTTATTTTGCAGGTGGAAATGGAAAAATCACTGCAGAGATTTTGAACACATATGATGGAACATTTAAGATTGATGATACATACAGTGATTCAGTAGGAATTACGGTTGCAGATTCTAATAAACTTGCAGCAGGAACTTATGATATACCAGTACGAATTACAGATAGCAATGGAAAAACAGGTCAGGGTACATTAAAAGTTATCGTTACTGCATCAGTGAAAGTTGTAACGAAAGTAAATAATAATAGTCCTGATGGAACAATTTATTTCTATAACCACAATTCAAATGAGGAATTTTCGTTAAGAAGTATCGAAAAAGAGGGTAAATATAGTGGTAGTGTAGGGAATACAACATTAACATCCACAGGATATTTACCACACGGTACATATTCCGTATATTATCGTATGTGTGGACGTAAGATCATGCTGAATAAATCATTGAATGTAAGTGGAGATACTAATCTTGAATTTACCTTACCAACTACGAAGATTACAGGAACGATCTATGATGTGAATAACAAGAAATATGAAAACAGTGTTGATGTTTGCATGTATAGAAGTAATGACCTTGATACAAGATATTATTCTGTATCAGATTATACTAGTGACGGAACATATTCGTTCCAGGGAGTTCCAGATGGACAGTATGTATTGGTTGTTTCAGGACAGAAAGATGGTAAATACTTCGAGACAACATCAGGAACGATCACAGTTTCCAGTGGAAATGCAACCATGGATGTGAAACTTCCAGTGGCAAACCCAGCAAACCCACAGCAGTAAACAAGAAATAATTAAAAAAATAAGAAAAGGCAGTCGTTTTTCAATGGCTGCCTTTTCTTATTTTGACTTGACAACTGGTGAAAATAATATAAAATAATAAATAACAATAATAAACCTAGATTATTCACGGCACAGTCGTGAAAGTGGCTGAAAACCACATAGTTTCTAT
>ENA-OROQ01001101-OROQ01001101.1-human-gut-metagenome-genome-assembly--contig:-NODE-1101-length-16800-cov-17.5582_pt1 | contig 16800 bp, 15 predicted proteins | sample MGYA00242136_ERZ509062 | MGnify/ENA primary metagenome ERZ509062 (study PRJEB26280, sample SAMEA2338735) | human gut metagenome | biome: human gut; feature: human-associated habitat; material: faeces...
GAGGAAGCGGCATCGGTTTAATATAGCAATTATTTATTATTCGCTGTACTAGTAGATAAGGGGCATAGCAGGATCGTATATCTGGCAGAAGATATTGATATTTTCAATTTTCTCGAAAGAAGAGAAGCATTCGTTCTGGAGATGGCAAAACGAGAGTGTGGAGATGTAAGCAATCGTATCCGGCATCTTGGCAGTAATGTGGAAGAGGTCGCATTTTCTATGGGAAAATATTTGGACGAGGGGATGCGGGGTGTTACTGCATTGATTTTGGAAAGCTCTGTTATTTCCATGGGGGTGATCAAGGCTCTGTTAGAGCGAAATGTACGGATTCCAAAGGATATCTCATTGATCGGGTTTGATGCAGTTGCGCCGGTAGAGCTTCCTGGATTTGAATTGACGTTGATCAAGGGAACGCACACGAAGAGACATCTGGCAGCCGTGAAGCATCTGATGCAGTATATGAAAGATGAAAATGAGGAGATCATGCGAGTATATTATAGAACCAGGCTTTTTGAGGGGCAGACTGTATTTGATAAATCAAAATATATGTATTGAATAAAATTTTGGTGGCAGGTATTTAAAGAAAATTTAAATACCTGTTATTTTTTCATAAATTGGGGGAAAGAAGCAAAGAAAAAGAAAGACAAAATCTGTAAAATAGCAGAAAAATCGAAAGGGGATTGAGAGTTTTTCCGACAAATGTTATTTTGTTCTCAGATAACAAAACGCGCGTTACAGTTTACAAAAAACAGGAGGAATGCAACCATGGCTAAGAAAAACTATGAAAATCTGGCAAAGGAAATTGTCAGATATATCGGTGGGGTGGAAAATGTTAATACTTTGATCCATTGTGCAACAAGGCTTCGATTTAAAGTAAAAAACACACAGAATGTAGATAAGAAAAAACTGGAGCAGTTGGAGGGGGTGATTACAGTACTTGACAGTGGTGGTCAGATTCAGGTTGTAATCGGGCAGCATGTAGCGGATGTATATGATACAATTTTTGAAGTTACAGATCTAAAAAAGGAGAATCAGAGCGATGCAGTGGAGAAAAAGAATCTCCTGAATACATTTATGGATACGATTTCTGGTATTTCTGGCATATACCGCAGCAAAAAAATTCAGAGCGAATGAGTTCGTGGCAGTGGGAGTTGCAGCGGCATTACTCTATCCGGATCTGACAGCTGCATATTCTGCCGGAGAGGCATTGACCTTTTTGAAAATTCCGGTTGTGCTGGTAAGCTATACTTCATCCGTGATCCCGATTGTGATTTCAGTATATGCACTTTCTAAACTGGAAAAAGGATTGAAGAGAATTGTGCCGACAGTATGCAAAACCTTTTTGACGCCGCTTCTCAGTCTGGCAATTATGGTGCCGGCAACTTATCTTGTAATCGGGCCGATTGCAGATATTGTAGGAAAAGCACTGGCTTCTGGATATACAGGACTGGTGGAATTGAATCCGGTTATTGCAGGGGGACTGCTTGGTCTGATCTGGTCGGCAGCAGTTATTTTTGGTGTACACTGGGGATTTGTTCCGATCGTTATGAATAATATTGCAGAGTATGGACGAGATACATTGTTTACCATCACTGAACCCAATAACATGGCACAGGCAGGAGCTACACTTGGTGTGTTCCTGAAAACAAAAGACAAATCAGTTAAGGAACTGGTAGGTCCGGCAGCGCTTTCGGCAGTTCTCGCAGGAATTACAGAACCTGCGATTTATGGAGTTACATTGCGGTTTAAAAGACCATTTTTCATCGGGGCGGTATTTTCCGGAATTGCAGGAGCTATCGTAGCTGCTGCAGGAACAGGAGCACCAACACTTCTTGGAACAAGTATTTTGACATTGCCGGGATATATCGGCGTCGGATTTGTCGGATTTTTAATCGCGTGTGCGATCGCCTATTTTGGATCTGCGATTGTAACGTATTTCTTTGGATATAGTGATGATATGCTTCCGAAAAAAGAAGAAAAGAAAGAAGAACCACAGGAAATGATTCCGGCAAAAGATGAAGCGCTTCTGGCGCCGGTCAGTGGAAAAGTGATTCCTCTTTCTGAGGTAAGAGATGAAGCGTTTGCGGGAGGAATCCTCGGACAGGGTGCGGCAGTAATTCCGGAAAATGGAGAAATCTGTGCACCGTGTGACGGAGTAATCAGTGTGATGTATCCAACCGGACACGCAGTAGGCATTAAATCAGATATCGGAGCAGAGATTTTGATCCATGTAGGTATGGATATGGTGACTTTAAATGGAAGTTGTTTTGATGTAAAAGTGAAAGCCGGTGATCATGTGAAAGCAGGACAGCTTCTGGTCAGAGCGGATATTGAAGGAATCAAAAAGGAAGGTTTGGATATTACAACACCGGTCATTGTTGCAAATACAGCAGACTATATGCAAATTAAGACGGCAGCAGGGGAATGCGTGAAGAGAGGAGAAGTTCTGCTGAACTGTGTGTCCAAATAGAATTAAAAGGAGAGCGTCATGAACAGAGTAACAGTAAGTGAGGATAAAAGCACATTTTGTCGGGATAAAAAGCCGTTCTTTTATCTGGCAGATACTATCTGGAGTGCGTTTACAAATATAACCGGGGATGAGTGGATTTACTATCTGAAGAGACGCAAAGAGCAAGGGTTTAACGTTCTCCAGATTAATACAATGCCGCAGTGGGATCGCTGTATTTCGGATATCGGATTATATTCATTTGCGACAGCGGATGGACATCGGTTTGATTTTACAAAGTTGAATGAGGCGTATTATGAGCATGCGGTCAGAATGTGTGAACAGGCAAAAGAGGAAGGATTTCAGTTGGCGCTGGTGGTACTCTGGTTAAATTATGTACCGGGAACATGGGGAAGTAAGGTTATGGACTGTAATGTAATGCCGAAGGAATTTGTTAAAACATATACAGAAAAGATTGTACATGTTTTTAATCGATTTGAGCCGATTTACATTGTAAGCGGAGATACAGATTTTGATACGCCGGAAGCAGTGTCCTATTATCGGGATGCACTGGATGTTTTATGTGAAAAAAGTCCGCATACATTGAAAACGATGCATATCAAACGGGGATATGATTTTCTTCCGGAAGAATTTTTGGAAAAACTGGATTTTTATATGTTCCAGTCCGGACATAATCGGGAAGGGCAGGATATGGCATATGTCCTTCCGGAAAATTTCCGTAAGAAATATCCGAAAAAACCATTGATCAATGCAGAACCATGTTATGAGCAGATGGGGTTCAGCAGAAAAATATATGGTCGTTTTCAGGCAGAAGATGTCAGAAAAGCAGCATGGAGCAGCATTTTGTCCGGGGCTTGTGCAGGGGTGACTTATGGAGCTCATGGAATCTGGAACTGGCAAAAACTGAACAAACCCGCAAATCCAATCCTTGGAGAAGGATTTGACGCACCGTTTCCATGGAATGAAGCGCTACAGTTTCCGGGAGCGTGGGATTATGGAATGATCCGTCAGCTTCTTGATGAGCTTCATACAGGAGAGTTGATACCGGCACAGGAAGTGTTAGAGAATGAGACAACACAGATTCGTATGGCGCAGACAACAGATGGCAGATATCTGTTGTATCTTCCGCATAGTACGAAGGTTGTGTTAAAAAGAGAGTTGAATGGATGCAGTATCAGGGCAGTGGATCTGGCATCCGGGCACAGAGCATATGTAAGTGCAGTATGCAGAGAAGGAAAAACAGAGATTGCAATGCATCCATGCCAGATGATGTGATCGCGGCGATGGATGCAGAGCATCGTAACTATTTTTATGGAGATGTGCATGTACGAGGAAAATATCCGGGATATATGAAACGATACTTCAGAGAGCATGGAATCCAGATTCAGTTTGCTCCGGAAGATGAAGAAATTCTAAAAAATACGGTAGACTTTGTATCCTTCAGTTATTATATGAGTGTCTGTGCGACATCAGATCCTGAAAAACAGAAAAAAGGTCTTGGAAATCTTCTGGGAGGAGTACCGAATCCAACACTCAAAGCAAGTGACTGGGGGTGGCAGATCGATCCGAAAGGATTGCGCTATGTGCTGAATATGTTTTATGATCGCTATCAGAAGCCGCTGTTCATTGTAGAGAATGGATTGGGAGCTGTAGATGTTCTGAACGAAGATGAGAATGGAAATAAAACAGTAGAGGATGATTACCGGATTCAGTATCTTAAGGATCACCTGATACAGGTGGGAGAAGCAGTTCAGGATGGTGTGGAAATTATGGGATACACATCCTGGGGATGTATCGATGTTGTCAGTGCATCTACTGCAGAATTAAAAAAACGATATGGGTACATTTATGTAGACAGAAATGATGATGGAACAGGTACGATGGAACGGTATAAGAAGAAATCATTTTACCGGTATCAGAAAGTGATTGAAAGCAACGGGGAAGTGCTATATAGTGAAGAAGATATAAATTTAAGTGAATAGTATTGTGTGGGAGAATGACGGTTCTCGCGTTTCCGTATGAGTGGGTGCAATTTTTTCCCATCAGGGAAGATACAATAGTACTCATTTTCAAACATCTGTTTTAAAACCAGGATCAGCGTGTTAGAATCTGTCAGGTTATTGATTACATAGCTATGGACAATGAAATAATTCTCTAATGAAGATATAAACACACAGGTAGAGTTTCAGAGAATGTCATACCTTCTTTATGTGAAAAAGGAAATAAAATAAGCGTATAATACTATTTTTGAGTGCATATTCAGTTTCGGAATATGCACTTATTTTTTATAATATAGGTAATTGAGAAACACGTTTGCAATCCTGATGGAAATGTAGATAGAGTCCTACGTTGTCAGACAATCAGAGGTTTCAGGCTACGGATACTTATATTGATGAATTTTATTAGCAACTATTACGGTAATAAGTTGTGTAATGTCAGCGAGCAATAAATCATCAGGAAGATAGGACATACAAATTTTATGGTAGGAATCTTACTTTGCAAATGAGTTTTGAGGAGATATTTTATTTTGTAACAAAAAAGGCTGTATCTATGCGGTTTGTGGTGTTTTGCAAACGCATATTTATAGTAAATCAAAAGGAGGCAACAGATGATTTCAACAGATGAAGGATACATGAGGCTGGAATATTTCTCTGAAAATGTTGCAGCGGATAAAAAAAGAAAAGAGTTCGATATAAAAAATCATGCATTATGCTACACAAACCAAAAGCCAGATTTTCTCTTTATTGGGGATTCCATTACAGAGTATTGGGAGCTAAATGCATATTTTGGAAGTGGTAATCACTTTCTTGTTAATAGGGGCATTGCGGGAGATACAACAAAGTACTTAAAAAAGCGATTTTATACAGATGCAGTTCAATTACGTCCAAGATATTGTATCCTGGGAATAGGAATTAATGATTCCATAGAGCTGGAAGGAGATTATTGGAAAAGATTGGAGCCGACACCGTATAATCAAGTAGTGGCAACTGCAAAGCTGCATATTACAGAAATTGTACAACAGGCAAAAGAAGAAAATATCTGCTTGATTCTAACATCTCTTTTACCAATTCATATTCCGATCCTGATGGATGAAAGGAGTAGAAAAAATTATATCAAAGAGCTGAATGAGTGGCTGGCAGAAGTGGCGAAGAAGAATAATCTTATTTTTGTAAATTATTATGCTACAATGGTATTTCCAGGAACAGACAAGCCGTTGGATAAGATTACCTATGATGGTCTGCACCCAAATGCCAAAGGATACCAGATCATGGCCACAGTTTTACGTAATACGTTAAAAAAACATGAGATTCTAATTTGAAAGGAGATACCAGAGATGATATTTGATTCGATTCAGAATAAGGAAAACTATAAGGAAGACAGGAAAATCTATCAGGCATTATGCTATTTGGCAGAAATAAAAAGATGGGAAGAAGCATTTCCGGATACCGTAATTCAGAAAGGAGTCATAGTGGCGAACCCAGTATCATTTGTTAGCAAGGAAGAAAAGGAGTGTATGTATGAAGCACATCAAAAGTATATAGATGTTCATTATATTATTGAAGGAGTGGAAAGAATTGCAACTGCTGATGTAAGTAGTTTGCAAATCCAAACGCCGTTCAGTGAAGAAAAAGATATCGGGTTTTATCAAGGGGATGAATCAGGCGGTTATCTTTTGAAGGCAGGAGAGTTTATGGTGTGCTTTCCAAGCGATGCACATAAGGTTGCAATGATGGATAAATCACCGGAAATAGTAAAAAAAATAGTCGTTAAAATTAAAGTTTAAAGAAATTATGATGAAAGCAGCTATAATACATAGTTAGGTTTTTCCGATCTTTGAATCTGTTTTAAAGGAATATTCAAAGAAAGGGAGAAATCTTGGTGTGTCATTATAGCCGTTTTTTAATCAATGGAGGATGATATGTCAGTGGTAGATAACATACGATTTACGTTTTTATATATTGAGTTTTATTCCATGGGAAGAACATGGGTGTATCCGGAATCAGTGATTCCGTATAGTATATTCCGATATATTGAAAAAGGAAAGGCGGAACTTTGTATTGACGGGGAAGAAATTATTGTGGAGGAAAATCAGATTGTATATATCCCGCAGGGATGCAAAATGTCTTGTCGTGCGCTCAGTGAATCCTTTGAGTTTTACAGTCTTCGTTTTACTACCTCGGTATTTTATGAAGGGGAAGACATGTTGGCGGAATATTATGGGATTCCAAGAGTTTCGGTCAATGAGGGAGAAGATGTTTACTTTAAAGAAATTTATAAGTGGGTAAAAAAGGATTCCATGGTAAAAAAATGCTTTGTAAGAGGGAATTTGGATCTTCTGATTGGTTCGCTGGCTATGCACGGGAATAAGGTTGATAAGGTGACTGGAGATTTCGTGGAAACAATAGAGGAAAAGTCATTAAGGGATAGGAATTCAAAGAAGAATGAGCAAATCGATCCAAGGATCTATATAGTGGCAGATTATATTATTCTGCATCCAAGTGAAAAGTATACGCCACAAAAGATGGCAGAAATGGCAGATCTTAGTAAACAGAGATTCAGCAGCCTATTTAAGATTAATATGGGAAAGACACCAATGGAATATGTGAGAGAGATTCGGCTTACAACAGCAGCAAGGGCTTTACTGGTAAGTAATGACAATATCAATGATATTGCGTATGCATGTGGATATGAAGACACGAATTATTTTATAAGGGAATTTAAGTCAGCCTTTGGTTTTACTCCGAATCAATATCGGAAAGTAGCAAGAGAGTAAAAAATGAGTGTAAAATGCTATTATTGAGTGTGCGTTTAGTAGATATGTATAAAAATAGTGACTAAAATAAGATTACAATAAAACAAATGATGTGGCTGCATTGGGAAAATGAAACTAAATAACAACATAACGAACAAATGAGGGTAAGATTATGAAGAAAAAAACAGCTATTTTATTAGCCGGAACAATGATTGCATCTACCATACTTGCGGGATGTGGTTCTAAAGAAGAGGGCGCAGCAAATCAAGTGGCATCCGAGGAGCTGAAAGGAGATATTACATTTTGGCATTCTTTTACACAAGGACCAAGACTGGAAGTGATACAGGAAACCGCGGACCAGTTTATGAAAGATAATCCGGGAGTAAATATTAAAATTGAAACATTCTCTTGGGGAGATTTTTACACAAAATGGACAACGGGGCTGGCTTCAGGAAATGTGCCAGACATGAGTACTGCACTTCCAGGGCATGTGGTAGAGATGATGGATGCAGATGCTTTGGTGCCTGTGGATGACTTAATAGATGATATTGGAAGGGACAAATTTTCAAAGACGGCATTATCAGAAGGTGAAAAAGATGGGGAATGTTATTCCTTGCCACTGTATTCTCACGCACAGGTTATGTGGTATCGTAAGGATTTATTGGAGGAAGCAGGACTTTCTGTGCCTAAGACATGGGATGAATTTGCTGAGGCTGCAAAAACACTTACAAAAGATGGTGTGTATGGCTGTTCCTTCCCTTGTGGTTCAAATGATCTTATGGCAACCAGGTTTTTGAATTTTTATGTCAGGAGTGGGGGAGGGAGTCTTTTGACCGATGACCTTAAAGCAGATCTGACCAGTGACCTGGCAATAGATGGAATCAAATACTGGTTGGATATTTATAAAAACTGTTCTCCGAAAGATTCTGTCAATTATGCTGTATTGGATCAGGCAAATTTGTTTTATCAGGGAAAAACAGCATTTGATTTTAATTCGGGTTTCCAGATTAGCGGGGTGGAAACCAACTCTCCGGATTTGATCGATCAGATCGATTGTGCGCCACTTCCAAAGCTGAATGCGGATGATCCAGATTATGGAGCTGAGACTTCTAATATTCCTATGGTCATTTGGAGAAATTCAAAACATCCGGAAATTTGTAAAGCCTTTATGAAAAAACTGTATGAGAGAGATACCTATATTAAATTCCTGGATGCGACTCCAGTAGGAATGCTTCCTTCCATTAGTGGAATTTCTGATACGCCGGAATATAAGGAAAACGAGACAGTTCAAAAGTTCTCCAACGCAGTCGATGTGATTACAGATGCAATGGAGAAGGGAACCGCTATCGGATATGAGCATGGTCCAAGCATTCAGGCAGGTTTCCTTACTTCTCAGGGAATCATTGAAAGTATGTTCCAGGATATTATTACGAATGGTACGGATGTGAAGAAGGCTGCCAAAACAGCAGAAAAGCAATTAAATGAATTATTCAGTACCGTGCAGCAATGAAAAAACGGGTTAGATAGATAGCCCAGGAAATGAGGAAAGGCATATATGATGAAAAGAAAAAGTAGATTATGCCCGTTGGATTTTTGTACTCCCTGCGTTGCTGGTGGTAGGTGTTTTGCTGATATACCCCATATTTTCCAGCTTGTATTATAGCATGACATCAAAGCACTTGATTCGGCTGACCTATGATTTTATAGGAATGGCGAATTATAAGGAAGTGTTGACAGATCCAAATTTTTATAAGGCATTCCTAAATTCTGTTTTATGGACTATAGGCTCATTATTAGGGCAGTTATTTATTGGATTTACAGCGGCTCTTGCAATAAACCGTGTAAAAGTAGGAAAAGGTATTTATCGTACATTGATGATTATTCCGTGGGCATTTCCATCCATTGTAATAGCATTGTCCTGGAAATGGATTTTAAATGGAGTGTCTGGATTTATTCCCAATATGCTGGTTCAGCTTGGAATATGCAGCGAATTGCCACAGTTCCTTAGTGATAGCAGTCTGGTATTCCTGACGTTAATTTTTATCAATGTATGGTTTGGTGCACCGATGATCATGGTGAATGTATTATCTGCTTTGCAGACAATTCCACAGGATCAGTATGAAGCGGCACAGATTGACGGTGCATCTAAGCTTCAGCAGTTTTGGTTCATTACGGTACCGCATATTAAGATTGTTGTTGGACTTTTAGTTGTTCTTCGTACAATTTGGGTATTCAATAACTTTGATATTATTTACCTGCTTACCGGTGGTGGACCGGCAAATGCAACAACAACAATGCCGATTTATGCTTACAACATGGGTTGGAATACGAAACTGTTAGGAAGATCCTCTGCAGTCACCATGTTATTGCTGGCATTTTTGCTGTTGGTATGTGTAGTGTACTTTACGATTATTGCAAAATGGGAAAAGGAGGATAAATGATGATGAATCGAAAAGGAAAAGTCGGAAATGCTTTCTGCCATCTATATTTGATAATCTTATCATTGATTGCGTTTTTCCCGTTAGTGTGGGTACTGTTGTGTTCGGTGAAGTCATCGGGAGAATTGACATCCAATCCTACCAGGTTCTTACCGAAACATTTTACCTTAGATAACTTTACCCATGTGATTCAGGATTTGGGATTTGCTAAAAATATTGGAAACAGTTTGCTCATAGCCATTATCACAACGTGCATTGCAATTGTGATTTCTTCTATGGCGGCTTATGGGATTGTACGTTTTTTTCCAAAACTGGGTTCCATTATGTCAAAAGTACTTGTAGCTACATACATGTTTCCACCCATTCTGCTGGCAATTCCCTATTCTATGGTAATGGCGAAGTTGGGATTAGTTAATACCCGGATCGGTCTGATTATTGTGTACCTGTCCTTTAGCGTTCCTTACGCAGTCTGGATGCTGGTAGGATTTTTCAAAACGGTGCCATTGGGAATTGAAGAAGCAGCAAGAGTGGATGGTGCCAATAAATTTCAAACGTTTGTACAGATTGTTCTTCCTCTGGTCATGCCGGGGATTGTAGCAACAGCAATTTATACATTTATCAATGCATGGAATGAATTCTTATATTCATTGATTTTAATTAACAGTACAGATAAAATGACGGTTTCCGTGGCATTAAAATCTTTGCAGGGAGCTGAAATATTGAACTGGGGAGATATGATGGCAGCATCAACTCTCGTAGTAGTTCCATCCGTTATATTTTTTATGTTTATTCAGAATAAAATTGCAGGTGGAATGACAGATGGTGCAGTAAAATAAAAAAATTGGAGGTATTAAGTAATGAAAACAGTAGGATATGCAATTGTAGGAACAGGATATTTTGGTGCAGAACTTGGAAGAATTATGAAGGAACAGGAGGGTGCTAGGATTGTGGCAGTCCTTGATCCGGAAAACGGTCAGACCATAGCAGAGGAGTTGGATTGTGATGTGGAAACGGATCTGGATACTCTATATAGCAGGGAAGATGTTGAAGCAGTTATTGTTGCCACACCTAATTACTTACATAAAGAGCCGGTCATCAAAGCAGCAGAACATGGCGTGAATGTATTTTGTGAAAAACCCATTGCACTTTCCTATCAGGATTGTGACGAAATGGTAAGAACCTGTCAGGAACACGGTGTAATCTTTATGGCAGGTCATGTTATGAATTTCTTCCATGGGGTACGCTATGCGAAAAAACTGATTAATGATGGTGTGATTGGAAAAGTTCTCTATTGCCATTCTGCAAGAAATGGATGGGAAGAACAGCAGCCAACTATTTCCTGGAAAAAAATCAGGGAAAAATCAGGTGGACATCTGTACCATCACATCCATGAATTGGATTGTGTACAGTTTTTGATGGGAGGAATGCCAGAAGAAGTTACCATGACAGGTGGAAATGTTGCACATCAGGGAGAGGCTTTTGGAGATGAAGATGACATGTTGTTTGTGAATATGCAGTTTTCTGATAATCGGTATGCAGTATTAGAATGGGGGTCTGCTTTCCATTGGCCAGAACATTACGTCCTGATTCAAGGAACAAAAGGTGCAATTAAGATTGATATGTGTGATTGTGGCGGTACACTGAAAGTAGATGGCAGGGAGGAACATTTCCTTGTGCATGAGTCACAGGAAGAAGATGATGATCGGACAAGAATCTATCATGGTACGGAGATGGATGGTGCCATTATGTATGGAAAGCCAGGAAAGAAACCGCCAATGTGGCTCCACAGCATTATGAAAAATGAGATGAAATACCTAAATGGCATTCTCCATGGAAAGGAAGTTGACGATGAATTCAGACCATTGCTCACAGGAGAAGCTGCAAGAGCTGCGATTGCGACAGCAGATGCCTGCACGAAATCAAGGTTCGAAGATCGAAAAGTGAAACTCAGTGAGATTATCGGAGAGGGAAGAACGATATGAATAAGTATAAAAAAATTGTTTCTATAGCAGCAACTGCAGTGATGTGTGTTGCACCAATGAGTGTATATGCCCAAGAGGCCCAGACAGATGTGATTGAGGCTGTAGCAGAGAAGAAACAAGATACAGAATCTTCTTCAGTACCAGTTTTGCAAAAGGAAGGAATCGAAATCTCGGAAGGTACAGGATATGATTTGAGTAAAGAACCTGGGGCAGCAACAGTAAAAGCATTGGAACAGGGAACTATCGTTATCTCCTATAAAACAACCAGTGAAAATGCGATTCAATCGTTATTGAGTGTGGGAAATGGTACAAAAGGAAATCAGGATAGACATTTCCACTTATATATCACAAATGCAGGCGGCGTAGGCATGGAATTGAGAAATACAGATGGCGAGTTTAAATATACGCTGGATTGCCCGGCTGCTGTGCGTGGTAGTTATAAGGGGGGAAGAGTATCCAACACAGTTGCATTAAAAGCGGACAAAGAAAATAAACAGTACAAGCTGTTTGCAAATGGCGAATTAATAGCAACGCTGGATCAGGAGGCATTTAAGTTTATCAGTGATATTACAGGAGTAGACAATGTAATGCTGGGCGGTACCATGCGTCAGGGAACCGTTGCCTATCCATTTGGAGGTTCCATAGAGAGAATGCAGGTATATCAGGATGTACTTTCTGATGATGAACTTATTGCTGTGACAGGAAAGACTATATATGCAGAGAATATCTTTTATGCAGGAGATGCTACAAAATCCAACTATTTCCGAATCCCATCCCTTTTGGCGTTGGATTCTGGTACAGTGATTGCAGCAGCAGATGCAAGATATGGTGGCACCCATGATGCAAAAAGTAAGATCAATACAGCATTTGCGAAAAGTACAGATGGTGGAAAAACGTGGGGACAGCCGACATTGCCATTGAAGTTTGACGATTATGTAGCAAAGAACATAGACTGGCCACGGGATTCGGTGGGCAAGAATGTGCAGATACAAGGGAGTGCTTCCTACATAGATCCGGTACTTTTAGAGGATAAGGAAACACATCGGGTATTTCTTTTTGCTGATATGATGCCGGCAGGAATTGGAAGTTCCAACGCTTCCGTAGGTTCTGGATTTAAAGAGGTTGATGGGAAGAAATATTTGAAATTGCACTGGAAGGATGATGCGGCAGGAACGTATGATTACTCTGTAAGAGAAAATGGAACCATTTATAACGATACTACAAATTCAGCAACTGAATATAGTGTTGATGGTGAATATAATCTGTACAAAAATGGAAATGCCATGCTATGTAAACAGTATGATTACAATTTTGAAGGTACAAAGTTGTTGGAAACACAGACAGACACGGACGTAAATATGAATGTTTTTTATAAAGATGCAGATTTTAAAGTATTCCCAACAACTTATTTGGCAATGAAATACTCAGATGATGAGGGAGAAACCTGGTCTGATTTACAGATTGTAAGTACCTTTAAGCCAGAGGAATCAAAATTTCTCGTATTGGGACCAGGTGTAGGCAAACAGATAGCAAATGGAGAACATGCCGGAAGATTGATTGTTCCATTGTATTCGAAATCATCTGCAGAACTGGGATTTATGTATAGTGATGACCATGGAGATAACTGGACATACGTAGAAGCAGACCAGAATACAGGTGGGGCAACCGCAGAAGCACAGATCGTAGAAATGCCGGATGGTTCCTTGAAAACTTATCTGCGTACAGGATCAGGATATATTGCACAAGTGATGAGTACAGATGGAGGAGAAACCTGGAGTGAGCGAGTTCCACTAACAGAAATTGCAACAACAGGGTATGGAACGCAGTTGTCAGTGATTAATTATTCAAAGCCTGTTGATGGAAAGCCTGCTATCTTACTATCAGCACCAAATGCGACCAATGGCAGAAAAAATGGAAAGATATGGATTGGTTTGATCAGCGAAACAGGAAATTCCGGAAAAGATAAGTATTCTGTAGATTGGAAATATTGCTATTCTGTGGATACCCCTCAAATGGGCTACTCTTATTCCTGTCTGACAGAGCTTCCGGATGGCGAGATTGGGCTTTTATATGAAAAATATGATTCCTGGTCAAGAAATGAATTGCATCTGAAAAATATATTGAAATATGAGAGGTTTAATATTGATGAACTGAAAGTTCAACCATAAGATGTAATATTCCTGATAATTAAAGAAAATAGGCGGTATATACCGTGACCGCTTATTTTCATAAAGAGGAAATGAATGATACGGAAGTTAAATCCAAGGAGGAAAAGAGATGTATCAGAAAGTGGCAAATCTGAAGGGAAAATTGATTGTATCATGCCAGGCATTGCCGAATGAACCACTACATTCTTCTTTTATCATGGGAAGAATGGCACTGGCAGCAAAGGAAGGCGGAGCGAGAGGAATCCGTGCGAATTCAAAAGAAGATATTAAAGAGATTCGGTCAAAAGTGGATCTTCCAATCATTGGTATTGTAAAGAGGGATTATGAAGACAGTGCAGTTTATATTACTCCAACAATGAAGGAAATAGAAGAATTGATGGAAGTGAAACCGGATATTATTGCAATGGATGCAACCATATCCAAACGTCCGAGCAATCAGACTTTGGATGAATTCTTCCACGAAGTGAAAGAAAAATATCCTAATCAGCTTTGGATGGCGGACTGTTCTACCATAGAAGAAGCCCTTCATGCAGATGATCTTGGCTTTGATTTTATTGGGACCACTCTAGTCGGTTATACGGAGCAGAGTAAGGGAGATAAAATAGAGAAGAATGATTTTGAAATTCTGAGAGAAATTATTGCAGGAGTCAAACACAAGGTAATTGCTGAAGGAAATATCAATACACCCCAAAAGGCAAGGCATGTCATTGAACTTGGTGCGTACAGCGTTGTAGTTGGTTCGATTATCACAAGACCACAGTTAATCACAAAATCATTTGTAGAGGAAATGGAACGCTAGGAGAGAAAACAAAATGAATGGCTTTTATGAAGCAAAGGAGCAAAACGATGAGAAATCTTGAGAAATATAAAGGTGTGATTCCGGCATTTTATGCTTGCTATGACAAAGAAGGAAACATTAGTCCAGAAGGTGTACAGGGACTGACAAAATATTTTGTAAAAAAAGGGGTAAAAGGTGTCTATGTAAACGGTTCTTCCGGAGAATGTATTTATCAGAGTGTGGAAGACCGTAAGATTGTACTTGAGAATGTTATGAAAGTAGCGGAAGGTAAACTTACAGTTATTGCCCATGTGGCCTGCAATAACACGAAGGACAGTCAGGAGCTTGCCAGACATGCAGAAGGGCTGGGGGTAGATGCAATCGCTGCAATTCCTCCCATCTATTTTCACTTACCGGAATATGCTATTGCACAGTATTGGAATGCCATTAGTGCAGCGGCACCGAACACAGACTTTGTAATTTATAACATACCTCAGCTTGCTGGTGTTGCACTTACACAGAATTTATTTGCAGAGATGAGGAAAAATCCCAACGTCATTGGTGTCAAGAATTCCTCTATGCCGGTACAGGATATCCAAATGTTTAAGCAGGCTGCAGGAGCTGAGTACATTATCTTTAATGGTCCTGATGAGCAGTTTATGAGCGGACGTGTTATCGGGGCAGAGGGTGCAATTGGGGGAACCTATGGTGCTATGCCTGAATTATACTTAAAGTTGGATGAGTGTATAAATGCAGGAAAGATGACAGAGGCAAGAAAAATCCAGTATGCTTGTAATGAGATAATTTACAAAATGTGTTCAGCGCATGGAAATATGTATGCAGTTATTAAAGCAATTCTAAAGATTAATGAAGGACTGGAACTTGGTGCAGTAAGAGAGCCTCTTACAGCATTGGTAGATGAGGACATGGAGATTGTAAAAGAAGCTGCACAGATGATCTGTGATGCGAAGAAGAAATTTCTATAATGATAATACGTAGACAAGATTCCATGTAGGGATACTTGTTAGTAGTGATGCCCGGCTCAGCTTAAAAGCCGGGTGTTGCTTTTTAAGTTGAAAAGAGTTTGATTTAAGATGCAGATGGGATTAAATAAGAAAGTAAATGAGGGTATGAAATGAAGAAGTATATAAGTATTGACATTGGGGGGACGGCAATTAAGTATGGCATCATTTGTGAAAATGCGGAAATTATTTTGAAAGAAACTTTGAGAACAGAAGCGTGGAAGGGTGGACCTGCAATTCTGAAGAAAGTTATAGGGATTGTGGAGCATCTGATTGAACAAACCAAGGGAAAGATTTCGGGTATCTGCATTTCTACTGCAGGAATGGTAGATACAAAAAGCGGTTCTATTTTTTATTCAGCACCACTGATTCCTGACTATGCGGGGATGGAATTTAAAAAGACATTAGAGGATAAATTTCATATACCATGTGAAGTGGAAAATGATGTAAACTGTGCAGGGCTTGCAGAATATAGTTCAGGTGCAGCGAAAGGATGCAGGGTGGTTTTGATGTTGACCATAGGTACGGGTATTGGTGGCTGTATCGTGTTAGATGGGAAGGTATTTCATGGTTTTAGTAACAGTGCATGTGAGGTTGGGTATATGCACATGGATGGCAGTGATTTTCAGACGCTTGGGGCAGCCAGCATTTTAAGTAAAAAAGTATCCCAGTGGAAAGGAGATTCTGAAGATAAGTGGGATGGATACCATATCTTCGAGGAAGCCAAAAAAGGAGATATGATTTGTAATCGTGCCATTGATCAAATGGCAGAAATCCTTGGAAAGGGAATTGCTAATATTTGCTATGTGATCAATCCAGAGATTGTTGTGCTTGGTGGTGGCATCATGGCCCAGGAAGAGTTTCTGCGAGGTAAAATTCAAAATTCTGTCAAAAAGTATCTTATATCCAGTATTGAGGAATGTACTAAAATAGTATTCGCAAAGCACCAAAATGATGCAGGAATGCTTGGAGCATTTTATCATTTCTGTGGAGTAAACAAAAAATTATAGATACAGGAATGTCATTGGGCACTAACCGTCAACAGCTTACATATCTAAATAAGGAAAGTGTAAGCTGTTGATTTTTTCTTATTTGATGATCATCTTTGTATGCCAATTTTTATCTAATACAAGCTCTTATCGTTTCCTGCATTCCTCCGCTTTATCCTCATCCCAGACAAGTTTTCCGGTCT
>ENA-OROQ01001117-OROQ01001117.1-human-gut-metagenome-genome-assembly--contig:-NODE-1117-length-16369-cov-3.4951_pt1 | contig 16369 bp, 7 predicted proteins | sample MGYA00242136_ERZ509062 | MGnify/ENA primary metagenome ERZ509062 (study PRJEB26280, sample SAMEA2338735) | human gut metagenome | biome: human gut; feature: human-associated habitat; material: faeces...
CGGCTTCTTTTTTCATCAAGACAGGCTTTTCTTTTGTCAAAAACAGCTTGCAAAGCCGCTTGAGACCCGGGTGTACCCATCATGGAGACCCGGGTGCGGGAGAGGTGCAGACCCGGGTCTGTGTGAGGTCTTTACGGGGATGCGTGGATGTTTATCCGCCATGTTGGAGGTGCTTTTATGCCTTGTTTTGGCATCTTTTTTGCCGATGGCTGTTTTTTTGGCTGTAAACGGAAAGTATGGAAAAGCCTTTCCGCATCCATACGCTCCTTCTCACACTTACGGCGTTCATCGCCGAACAGGTCAAGATGAGGATGCCTACGTTGTTTCTCCCGCTCAATCCACTGGATAGTAGATGGCTACAAATGTACAACACATTCAGGAAGAATCATACTGTTTGCCGGATTGTTTTTTACTCCCGTGAGGTAAAAGGATATCTATTGCCTGAAGTAGTGAAAGAAGAATGATAACTTTGTGTCAGGTTAGCCTTAATAAATAGAATTTTATCTTTAATTTTGTGATTACTTAATTGCTAAGTTTATGAAAACACAAATACTCAAGGCAACCTTACTTGCTTTTATCATTTTCTTTTCTTGTCATCAGGTAAGTCAGCAACACCCTATATTGGAGCAAGCCGAGAAAGTAATGTCCGAACATCCGGATAGCGCTTTATTTTTGTTGGAACAGGTTGCAGCCCCAGAAAAGATGCCGGAGCGCGATTATGCCACTTGGTGTTTGTTAATAACAGAGGCGCGTGATAAGAACTATATCGAACATACTTCGGATTCCTTGATCAATGTCGCAATACAATACTTCGAAAAGAAAAAAGATATAAACCGACTGGCCGAAGCTTATTATTGTCAAGGCAGGGTTCTTTCAGAACTGAGTGTTTCGGAAGAAGCTTTAACTGCTTACTTAAAGGCGAAGGAATTGGTACGAGAAACATCTGACCGAGATTTGGAGGCGCGTATCAATAATCATTTGGGGACTTTATACTGGGAAAATAGAAAATTTAAAGAAAGTTTAGTTTGCTATCAGAAAAGTTATCGAAATTATAAAATATGTAGGGATACGATTGGAATAATTAATACAATGCAAAATATTGGAGAATGTATGCGTGAGTCTGGACAACTTGATAGTGCTTATCACTATTTAGATGGTGCTTTAAAGCTTGCTAGACAGGGAGGTATTACATCTTATACCGCTTATTTATTGTCCTCTTTGGGCAATATATATACAGAAAAAAAACTATATGAAAAGGCTTTGGCATACAAGAAAGCTTCTTTGAACTATTCAGAAAAGAGAAATACAATCTATTCTTGCTATTATTCTATCGGAAAATTATATGGAAATCTACATAAGTTGGATTCTGCATTGTTATTTGCAGAGATGGCTCTTGCGAGCACTGATTTATATGTGGAGTGTGGTGCTAACTGGCTAATATATACTTTATATGTAAAAAAGCAGGATTATAAGAAAGCTTGTACATATAATGAACGTTACCTTTTACTCCGGGATTCAATCGAACAGGTATATCAACCTCAAAAATTGGCGAAAGTAGAAGCTTTATATAATAAAGAGCGTTTAATCAGCAAGCAAAACCAGCAAATGCATACAGCTCGTAGCAGGCAAGATTTCCTGCTTATCTGCTTTCTTTGTGCTTGTCTTGCAATAGGGATAGTCTATGTGATCATGTTCCAAATAATCAGTAAACATAAATTGAGAAATAAAGAAATACAGAAGCTATTGCAGAAAAATGAAAGTCTTTTGCTGAGCGATAAGCAGGAGATGGAGAAAAAAGACATCGCTTTGCAGACTATCCAGAAGCAATTGGAAGAGAACCATCTGTTAATAGACTCCTTGACTGAGACAATCCAGACATTGGAAAATGATAATTTATCTCAACTGGAAATATACAAACAGCAACAGGAAGAGGCTAATATCGAACAATCTAAACTTCTCAAAGAGAAAGAGACGATTCTTAAGCAAAAAGAGGAATTAATAAGCAATAAGGATATACTACTTAGACAGAAAGATACACAATTGCAGTCTATATTAGAAAAAAATGGAAAATTAGAGCAACGTATTCTTCTTTCAATAAAAGAGAAAGAAGAATTGGAAAGACAAAGAAGTGTACTAAGCCAAGAACTGGATGCAAATGTAAAGGCGCAAAAACAACTGAGCCTGGATTGGGAGTCACTGCGGCTTCAGCAAGAAGAACAATTGCGAAAAGAACAAGAGGTAGCCGGTGAACTCAAACAAAAATCCAGGATGTATGAAGCATGGATACAAAAATTGATTCATCAAGATGAATTTTTGCTTAATCTATCCGATAATAGAGAACAATTGTATCCTTTAAACTTTAATAAGGATGTGTTTTATGAGCATTTTTCTCCGGTATTTCCTGGATTTGTAGAATATTTGTTCATACAGTATAAATTGGATGAGCGAGAATTGTTAATCTGTTGTCTGGTTAAACTGGGGGTAAAAACTGGTAAAATTGCGACTATACTAAACTTAGCACCAGATACGATCACAAAACAGAAAGCCGAGATAAAAGAAAAATACTTTAATGTGTCTGAAAAGCAAAGTTTAGACCGATTTCTCGAAAAATTATTATGGTAAAATCCGGTTTTTTGTCTGGTCGAATCCGGTTTTTGAAAGTAAAAGTGAATTTTTAATGTATGAGATCAGATTTATATGTCTGAAAATTAGTAAATTATTTGTTTTTTATTCTATACTGAACTTATTTTTTCTAATCCGGTTTTTTTTGTGTTTTATGTCTGAAATTTGCATTAGAATTTAGAAAGGTAAGAGTTATGAATAAAAATTTGCTTATTTTTATTAGTAGTATTGTATGTTTATTTTTTCTGACTTCAGAATGGAATAACATGCTGTCCTGATTATGTGAAGGTTCTTTTATGATTAAGAGCTAAGCATGGTCAAGGCGGTTTTAAAATTTTGTAGGATACAATGAAAGCATTATTCATAATTGTTTTATGTTTATTGAATACATTATTAGAGGCTCAAAATATTTGTTTGAAGGGGCGTCTTGTAGATGAACATAAAAATGCGGTCTCTTCTGCAACAGTTCGCTGTTTCATACACGATTCAGTGTTTGTAAAGGGAGATATCAGTGATAGTTCCGGTAATTTTTCAATAACAGCACCTGTTTCTCCTTCTGGATATAAATTGGTTATAAATTATATTGGTTATAAGGAACATGTCCTTCATACAAAGGGCGATTTGGGTGAATTGCAGTTAGGTGATATTGTTTTGATAGAAGAAAGTAATAAGCTGGATGAGGTTGTTGTCACCGGTCGACAAATAACGCGTACTACTGATAAGGTCTTGTATTTTCCTTCCAAAGAACAGTTACGTCATGCATCGGATGGTTATAAAGCATTGGCATTAATGATGATACCGACATTGGATGTCGATCCGTTTACAAAAAAGGTATCGACTATTCAAGGAGAAACATTGCTCCTCATCAATGGACGGGAAGCTTCGAGCGATGAGATCCGAAACCTGAATCCCAAAGATATTCTCCGTATTGATTTTTATGATCAACATCATCCTGAATATCCGAATGCGAATTCTGTTGTCGACTATATTTTAGAACATCATGATAGAGGAGGGATGGTCGCTATGAATGGGCAACAGCATTTGAATAAAGGAAACGGTAGTTATGGAGCTACAGGACAGATTTTTAACAAAAAGTCCGAGTTTATTGTTTCAGTTTCAGACAGCTATAATAATTATACTCCTAAACGTGGCTATGAAACTTCGACTTATTTAAAATCGACAAAGGAAACGATCGTGAATGAAGCTTCAAGTTTACCCTCTCCTCAAAATAGTAATAGTATAAATAGCTATTTTAATTATCTTTACCATGATAAGCACAATCAACTTTATACAACTTTAGTCTTGAATCAGGAAAAATCGGATGAGGATGATTTAAGTATGCAAACGTACAGCAATGACCCGGTCCGGTATAAAGTGGATGACAATTCTTCTTCTCATAATTTTAATCCTGCTTTGAGGATAGAATATACCGGGAGTCTAAAACACGAACAGTATATACGTTTCCGTTTAAGTGGAAATTACAATCAGAATAAGTATGACAGACAGTATGAGGCTTTACAAAATGACAAAATTACTTTAGCTTATAATACACATGCAAAAGAAAATAATTATAGGGTAATTCCTCAACTGATGTATAGGAAAACTGTACGAAAAAGCGATGTTCTCTTTGTCCTGTTGAACTATGACCATACTTATGCCCATACTCAATATGAAATCGATGGACAGCTTTCGGATGATTACCAAACAAAGGGAGAAGGGAGGTTGACATTAGGATATGCTTTTCGGTTAAAAAATAAATTGAAAATGACTGTTCAATGGGCCGATCAGTTGACTTATATCGATAATAAGAAAGAATCTTCTTTACAACATTTTTTCAGTCCCGGACTTTTTATGACTTATATGATTAATGAGAATAATTCGATACGTTTTACCACGGCTCTTGAATCGGGTGATCTTGGGTTGCAATATCGTTCTTTAACAGAGCAAAGAATTGATAAATATCAGATACGCAGAGGTAATCCAGAGGTAAAGGTATTGAAATTTTATTTGACGGGTTTGACTTATTCTTTAAATACGCCTGTTTTCAATCTTACTTATCATACTTCGTTTGAAGTGACGACAGATGTCCCTTATGAACGAGTATCTTATGATGAAAGCCGGAATTTGTTTATACATGATTATGCCATAGCTAAATCCGGATTTGATTTAGTGACAGGTCCAAGAATGAAGCTAAAAGTCATACCTGGAAAATTGACATTCGATTTGGCCGGATATTATAAAAAACGAGTTATACATGCATGGAGAAAATTAGATGTCAATTGTTTTTATGCTTCAGCTAAATTGTTGTTTATATATAAAAATTTCATGGCTTCCGGACAACTCATAACTCCCCAAAAGAATTATGATGATGTCGGAGTTTTCTATCGTACTCCACTTATCTACAATTTTAACGTAGGATATAATCTTAATAATTGGAATTTTGAATTAGGAACACGTAATCCATTTTCTACTTTTGTAAAAAAGAGAGAGTATACTTCGGATATCTATAGCTCATATTCCCGGAATTATGGTCCGAAAATAAACGATCATGTATTTTATGTGAATGTAAGTTATCGGTTCAACTGGGGTAAAAAGCATACATTTAAGCAAATAGAAATAGAGAAGACAAGAAACTCCGCCATATTGAAAGCAAATGAATAATTAATTATAGATATGATTTTTTCGGAAATCGATAAGGTTCCTTGTCATGTTGCATGAAACGAGGGGTTTCATTTGCAAGATAATGTTGTTGGTATCTATTTAAATTCATTACTTTTGTAGGAAAGAAAAACAAAAAATGTCATGAAAACATTCGATCAACTAATCATCACGATCGGCTTTTTGGCGTCTGCCTCTCCTGCGATGGCAGACGAAAAGCCGGAAGCCGACTCTGGACGCCCGAACATCCTTTTCATCCTTTCCGACGATCATACCTCGCAGGCGTGGGGAATCTATGGAGGAATACTGAGCGAATACGTGAAGAACGAGAATATCCGCCGCCTGGCGGCCGAGGGGTGCGTGCTTGACAACTGCTTTTGCACGAACTCGATCTCCGTGCCCAGCCGCGCGGCTATCATGACAGGCGCCTATAGCCATCATAACGGGGTCTATACGCTTGAAGACAGGCTCGATCCGGCTTTGGACAATATTGCGAAACGCATGCAGGAGGGAGGGTATCAGACGGCCCTTTTCGGCAAATGGCATCTCAAGACGCAGCCGTCGGGTTTCGACACCTTTTCGGTTTTCCATGACCAGGGGGAATATTGGGACCCGCTTTTCAAGACCGCGGAGGGCTGGATAGACGATGATAAAGGGAAAAGCGGCAAGGTGGAGAAGGGCTTCTCGACCGACCTGGTGACTGACAAGACGATCCGGTGGATCCGTTCGCGCGATAAGGACCGACCCTTCATGATGTGTTGCCATTTCAAGGCGACGCACGAACCGTGGGATTTCCCCGAACGGTTGAAACATATTTATGACGGAGTCACGTTCCCCGAACCGGCAAACATGATGGAGTTCGGGCCGGAAGAATCCGGGCGTACGTTCCGTTGGAAGATATGGCCCGCCGATGGGGGATCGCCTCGAAAGACCCGGATTCCTGGTGGTGCAAGTATCCGGAACTGCCTTTCTCCATAGAAGGAATGGGCAAGGAAGATGCGCGCCGGAAAATCTATCAGAAGTTGATTCGCGACTACTTGCGTTGCGGAGCGGCCATCGATGACAATATCGGCCGCCTGCTGCGTTTCCTCGATGAAGAGGGGCTGTCTGAGAATACGATCGTAGTCTATGTCTCCGACCAGGGTTATTTCCTCGGCGAGCATGGCTTTTTCGACAAGCGCATGATGTACGAGGAGCCGCTTCGCATGCCGTTTGTTATCCGTTACCCGAAGGAGATCCCGGCCGGGACGCGCAATTCCGACATCATCCTCAATATTGATTTTGCCGCTACGTTGGCCGACTATGCCGGGGTGGGCGCCCCGTCGTGCAGCGAAGGCCGCAGCTTCCGCGACAACCTGAAGGGCGAGACTCCGCGCGACTGGCGGCAGTCCATGTACTACCGCTACTGGACGCACCACAAGATCCGTCCCGCCCACATGGGCATCCGCAACCATCGCTACAAACTGATGTTCCTCTACGGCGATCCGCTGAATGCGACCGGATCGGATAAGGCTCCCGTCACGCCGTCGTGGGAGTTCTACGACCTGCTCGCCGACCCCCACGAAGACCATAACGTCTACAATTCCCCCGCTTATGCCGGTGAAATCGAAAAGATGAAGCGCGAGCTGCTGAAACTCCGTCGCGAGGTTGGCGATACCGATGCCGCAACGCCCCGGATGCAGGAGATTATGGATGAGTATTATTGGTAATCATCCTTTCTTCATCTTCTTGTACTCCAGCGGCGGCATCCCCATGATCTTGCTGAAGAGGCGGGAGAAGTAGTCGGTATCTTGGATGCCTTCTGGGAAAGCAAAGGGTTGGTAACCCCTGAGAAATACCGTGAATCATGTGCTCCGATCGTCCTACTGGCGCGCCTTCAGAAGCGTGCTTACACAAATGCGGAGACCTTTACTGCGAAGATGGGCATCTATCATTTCGGTCCCGAAGCGATCCGTAAAGGGCTGTTGACTTGGCAGCTCGAAAGCGAAAGCGGAGAGATTGCGGCAAGCGGCAAGCTGTTTGTCCTTGTGGTCGATCCGGTTAAGGATATAGAGAAACGCCTGGCCATGCAACAATTGCTGACATCAGTTCGCAACTATGTCGCTTCCGACCGTTTTGCCCCGACTGTTACCCTGCAACTTTACGAACTCGATGCTTTGTTCGACTATAACAAAATCCAGGAGACGGAAACTCGTTCGGACGAAGCTATCAAGCAGTTATTAAATCAATAAACCGTATCTTTGCAGGAGAAAAGAATAATATCGATTTAATACGAATGAAAAAGGAATTTTGGCTAACTTGCATAAGCGTATGCCTATTGGCTGCCTGTTGCGAAAAGGAGTCACTGCCTGTCACACCGACAAGCAGTGACTTGCAGTTTGGTCACTTGGCCAAGACTTGGGATGAAGGAATCCCGTTGGGAAATGCCACAGTAGGAACATTAGTCTGGCAACGCGATTCTGTGCTACGTTTTTCGCTGGATCGGACGGATCTCTGGGACTTGCGCCCGATGGATAGTATTGCAGGACCGAACAATCGTTTTGCCTGGGTCTGTGAGCAGGTGAGGAAAGGGGATTATCTGCCGGTGCAGAAGAAGTTCGACCACCCCTATAATGCTTTGCCTGCCCCGTCTAAGATACCGGGGGCGGCTTTGGAGTTCCCGTTGAATATCGGAAAGGTTTTTTCCGTACATCTTTTCCTCAATAATGCCCTTTGTGAGGTGCTTTGGGAGAACGGGACGAAGTTGCAGACGTTCGTCCATGCCAGCGAGCCGGTCGGATGGTTTGTCTTCGAGAATCTGCCGGATACGGTTTCGCCGGAGATCATGGCACCCCGCTACAGTAACCCGGATGAGGTCGCAGGCGACAACTCGCATGCCGGTCCGGCCTTAGGACGCCTCGGATATAAACAGGGGACGATACAGAAGGAAGCCGGTACGACCACTTTCCATCAGGAAGGGTGGGGAGGCTTTTCGTACGATGTGGTCGTCCGTTGGCAGCAGAAAGGCGGCACGCTCAGCGGAGTATGGAGCCTGACCTCTTCTTTGGCCGCCGACCGGGCCGACCAGGAAACGGCAGAGGCGATGGAGCGTGGCGTGGAGGCAGACTACCGCTCGCATATGAACTTCTGGAAAGGCTATTGGACACAGTCGTCCGTCTCGCTGCCGGATACGCTCCTGCAGAAACAGTACGACAACGAGATGTACAAGTTCGGGGCGGCTGCCCGCGAAGACTCTTATCCGATCTCCCTTCAGGCAGTCTGGACAGCCGATAACGGGATGTTGCCGCCCTGGAAAGGAGACTACCATCATGACCTGAACACACAGTTGAGTTATTGGCCTGCCTATACCGGCAACCATTTGAAGGAGGGGATGGGCTATCTGAATACCCTCTGGGAACAGCGTGACGTGTATAAAAAATATACCCGCGAGTATTTCGGGACGGACGGGATGAATGTTCCCGGCGTTTGCACCCTGACCGGCGAGCCGATGGGCGGATGGGTACAGTACTCCATGTCGCCGACGGTCAGCGCATGGCTGGGACAGCATTTCTATCTGCACTGGAAGTATTCGGCCGACCGCATTTTCCTGAAAGAGCGGGCCTACCCGTTTCTGAAGGACGTGGCGACTTATCTCGAACAGATCTCCACAGTCGATGCTGACGGAGTACGCCGGTTGCCGCTGAGTTCCAGCCCGGAAATTTTCGACAACTCGATCAATGCGTGGTTCAAGGATATGACAAACTATGACCTTTCCTTGATGCACTTCGCTTTCAATGCCGCTTCCGAGCTGGCTACCGAATTGGGGCTGGCAGACGAGGCCGCCCACTGGAAAGCGATCGGTGCTCAACTGCCCGATCTGAACCTGGATGAAGACCGGGCTTTGACCTTTGCAAAAGGTTTCCCTTACGACCAGTCGCACCGTCATTTCTCCCACGCCATGTCGATCCATCCGCTCGGCCTTGTTGATTGGAGCCAGGGCGAGAAATCCCAGGAGATTATAAAAGCGACCTTGAAGAAGCTACAAGATTTCGGGCCTGATTACTGGTGCGGCTATTCCTATAGCTGGTTCGGGAATATGAAAGCTCGTGCCTTCGACGGGGAAGGGGCTGCCGATGCACTGCGCACCTTTGCCGAATGTTTCTGCCTCCCGAATACGTTCCATGCGAACGGCGACCAGACGAAAAGCGGAAAGTCGAAATTCACCTACCGTCCGTTTACTTTGGAAGGAAACTTCGCCTTTGCCGCCGGTATCCAGGAGATGCTGCTCCAGAGCCATACGGGCGTTATCCGGGTGTTCCCGGCTGTACCGGTTGCCTGGCAGGATGTATCTTTCGACAAACTGCGTGCCATGGGCGCTTTCCTTGTCTCGGCCGAAAAGGTGGCGGGGCAGGTGCGGCAAGTCCGTATCTTGCCCGAACAGGGCGGGACGTTGCGTCTGGCTATCCCTGAAGGATGCAAAGTCGCTTCCGTAACGGGCAACAAGGGAGATAAACTGGAGAAGGAGGGAGTCCTGATTCTGGAAACAGAGAAAGATAAAACAGTGACAGTACAATTAACTTATATGAAACACGTAAACAAGATTTTAGCAGGATTGATAACCTGCTGCGTTATCCTCCTGCTCTCAGGATGCAGTCCCAGACAAGGGGAGAAGCACGATTTTTCTATCGGGAAGGGAACCTTCCTGCTGGATGGCAAACCATTTGTGATTAAGGCGGCGGAGATACATTACACCCGTATCCCCGCCGAATACTGGCAACATCGTATTCAGATGTGCAAGGCACTCGGCATGAATACGATCTGTATCTATGCGTTCTGGAATATCCATGAGCAGAAACCGGGCGAGTTCGATTTCAAGGGGCAGAACGATATTGCCGCTTTTTGCCGGCTGGCCCAGAAAGAAGGCATGTATATCATGTTGCGTCCCGGCCCTTATGTCTGCTCTGAGTGGGAGATGGGCGGACTGCCCTGGTGGCTGTTGAAGAAGGAGGATATCAAGCTCCGTACCAACGATCCCTATTTCCTCGAACGGACGAAGCTGTTCATGAACGAGATCGGCAAGCAGTTGGCCGACTTGCAGGTGACCCGGGGCGGGAATATCATCATGGTACAGGTCGAGAACGAGTATGGGGCATATGCTACCGACAAGGCGTATATCGCCAATATCCGCGATGCGGTGAAGGCAGCAGGCTTTACGGATGTCCCGTTGTTCCAGTGTGACTGGAGCTCTACTTTCCAGTTGAACGGTTTGGATGACCTGGTCTGGACGATCAACTTCGGGACAGGAGCCAATATCGATGCCCAGTTCAAGAAGTTGAAAGAGGCACGCCCCGATGCTCCGCTGATGTGCAGCGAGTTCTGGAGCGGATGGTTCGACCATTGGGGACGCAAGCACGAGACGCGCGATGCCGGGGTGATGGTTTCCGGTATCAAGGACATGCTGGACCGCCATATCTCCTTCTCGCTCTATATGGCGCACGGGGGGACGACTTTCGGACATTGGGGCGGTGCGAACAGCCCGGCCTATTCCGCCATGTGCAGCTCCTACGATTATGACGCCCCGATCAGCGAGGCGGGGTGGGCGACTCCCAAATACTACAAGTTACGTGAACTACTGACACAATATGCCGATTCCGGTCAGGTCATACCCGATGTCCCGGCAGCTTATCCTTTGATCGAGATCCCGGCGTTCACCGTCGGCGAAGTGGCTCCGCTGTTCGACAATCTGCCTGCTCCCCAGGCTTCGAAAGAGATTAAACCGATGGAGCAGTTCGACCAAGGTTGGGGAACGATCCTTTACCGGACGACTCTGCCTGCCGTAAAGGAAGGAACGACCCTGTTGATCGATGAGGTGCATGACTGGGCACAGGTCTTTGCCGATGGCAAACTGTTGGGCCGTCTGGATCGTCGCAGAGGTGAAAACACGGTGGTGCTGCCGGCTTTGGCAGCAGGAACGCGCCTGGATATCCTGGTGGAGGCGATGGGACGTGTCAACTTCGATGTTGCCATCCACGACCGTAAGGGGATTACGGATAAGGTGGAACTGATCAGCGACACCGGCAGACAGGAACTGGAAGACTGGCAGGTTTACAGCTTCCCGGTCGATTACGCTTTCGTACAGGACAAGAAGTATGCAGCGGGAGACAAACTCGACGGACCGGCTTATTACCGGACTACTTTCGAGCTGGATGAAGTCGGAGACGTGTTCCTCGACATGCAGACCTGGGGAAAAGGCATGGTTTGGGTAAACGGAAAGGCGATGGGCCGCTTCTGGGAGATCGGACCTCAGCAGACTTTGTTTATGCCCGGATGCTGGTTGAAGAAGGGAAAGAACGAGATCATCATCCTCGACCTGTTAGGCCCGGAAAAGGCTGTAGTGGAAGGCCGGAAGGAACCGATCTTGGATATGTTGCGGGCTGAAGCCCCGGCTACCCACCGTGAAGAGGGGCAGACGCTGAACCTGAAAGGTGAAAAACCGGTTGCCAACGGTGCGCTGAAACCCGGAAACGGCTGGCAGGAAGTGAAGTTTGGCCAGACTGTCAAGGGCCGCTATTTCTGCCTCGAAGCATTGGATGCACAGGATGGCAAGGACAATGCCGCTATGGCCGAGTTCTATCTGTTGGACAAAGACGGCAAGCCGCTCCCTCGCCAGCATTGGAATATCTCCTATGCGGACAGTGAAAGCACGCAGTGGGGTAACTTCACTGCCGATAAGATCTATGACTTGCAGGAATCTACCTATTGGAGCACGAAGCAGGGAGACAAATATCCGCACCAGGTCGTGATCGATTTGAAGGAAGAGCAGACGATATCCGGTTTCCGCTACCTGCCCCGTGCAGAAGAAGGATTCCCCGGCATGATTAAAGGATATAAGGCGTATGTGAAAGCTACACCTTTTGCGATGTAGTTCTGTTTTCGCTCTTCCGGGCTAGCACAGGAACGAATAAAAGAAAAAAGGTTATAGGGTAAAATAAAATTCCCTATAACCTTTTTTCTTTTACTTTATAACGTATATGACTTTACCTTACAAGGTATATACTGTTTGTAGACGAGCCTTAGAAGATGTCTATTCCAGCAAGGGCGGCAGCCTCCGTATGGGCGGCGATTTCCGCTGCTTCCACTTGGACGTAGCGGGCTTTTACCGTTTGCTTGAAATGATGGTAGCGTTTGGACGGATCGTTGATCAGGTTGCCGAATTCGAAGCGTTCCACCTCTTTCCAGTTCTTCCCGTCGTTGCTGATCCGGATGATACCGGCTACTGTGCCCTTACCGCCTTGTTTTTGCGGGGTGAAGGCAAAGCCGCTTACCGTTTGCTGGCTGCCGAGGTCGATGGCGAGGGATTGCGCGGTCTTGTCGGCTATCTTCCATCCCTTCTTGACCAGCCCGAACCGTTCCTGCAAGATAGCTCCCTTTTCTCCGTTCAGGATGGCTACCGCTTTCAGTTCGCTGTTTCCCATCAGGAAAGGTGCTTTATATTCGGTAGAGCCTGCCGATGGTTCCGTTCCGTCTGTCGTATAGTAGATCTTGAAACCTGCGTTCAGGTTCTCGGCAATGTTCTCGCCGTGCGCTTTCCAGCCGAATTCCTGTGCCATCGGTTCGATGGTAACCAGGCCGTCCATGCTTCTCTGTGCGCTCAACCGGGGCGGACGGGCTTTGTAGTGGTGGGCGGAGATGGTGCAGATGGCGGGTGTCAGGCGGGATTCGAGTATGCGGACCCGTATCTTGTCCGTCGTGACATCCGGGAAGCGCAGGATTCGTTTGTAGCCGATGTTGGTGGCATGGGCGATCTCTTTCCATCCTCCGTCGATCCAGGCATCCACGGCGTGTCTTTCCACCCGTTCCCCGTTGGTGGCAATCGCTTCCTGGAGAACCAGGCGGTTGAGGGTGACAGGTTGGGGAGTGGAGATGACGATTCCCGCCCCGTCCTTATCGGCCGTCACATAGGTGTCTGCATTTTGGTCGAGCACCTCTTTCGGGCCTTTTGCCTGACGGAACAGGTCGGTCCCGTAGGTTTCCCGGATTCGCTGGCCGGTTTCCTTCAGCACGGCTACATCTGTCGGAGAGAATTTGCCGTCCCGGTTGGGCGGGATGTTCAACAGGAAGGTGGAGTTGCCTCCTACGGCGCGTTCATAGATGTCGAACACATCGTCGGTGCTTCGTACTTTCTGGTGCGTGTCGTCCCGGTAGAACCAGCCTTCGCGGATGGAAGTGTTGGTTTCGGCCTGCTGGTAATGCAGGTATTTGGCTTTATAGAGCTGTTCACGGCTTCCGAGGTTTTTGTCAGTCATATCGGCGAAGTTCGACATCGTGTCCGGATTTGCCTGGTAGGGGATCACGTTCCACTCGGTCGACCGTGTGCCGCCGGCTTCATTGCCGCACCACCGGACATCTTCCCGTCCGAAGATAACGGCGTTGGGGGCAAGTGCCTTGATCAGTTTTTTCCAGGCGGGGTAGTTGTAGGTCTGTCCGCCTTTCCGCTTGGGGTGTGCCCCGTCGAACCATACTTCGTGGATCGGGCCGTATTCGGTCAGGATCTCGAAGAGTTGGTTGAGGAAGTATTCGTTGTAGTCGTCCACTACGAATTCGAAACGGGTCTTGTTGGCAAAAGGCCGTCCGGGGACTTCCCGCGGGATGATCCGTTTGGTGTATGGGCTGAGGTTGCCGTACAACCCTTCCGGGTTTTCGATATGGTACAGGTCTGCTGGTGACAGATAGACGCCTAACTTCAATCCGTATTTGCGGCAGGATTCGGACAGGTCTTTCAGGATGTCGCCTTTGCCGTCGCGGAAACCGGTGGACATGATGCCGTGTTTTGTGTAACGGCTTTGCCACAGGACGAACCCGTCATGGTGCTTGACCGTCAGAATCACCATTTTCATGCCGGCGGCTTTCATGGCCTCGCACCACTGATCCGTGTCGAGCTCTTTCAGGTCGAAGACTTTCGGGTCTTCCTTTCCGCTTCCCCATTCCAGGCGGGTGAAACTGTTCGGTCCGAAATGGATGAAGGCGATAAACTCGTTTTGCAATGCCGCCAACTGGTTGGGCGAAGGCACGACATGGGCCGCTTTCGCGATGATGTCCGCGTGGCTGTCGCCAGCTTCGACCTTGATCGTGTTCTGAAATTGCATCTGCTTGTCCTGGGCTTGCCCTTGTAGGGAGAGCATGGCTCCGAGCAGGAGGATAAAGGTGTGTTTCATGTTTATAAATGATTATTTGGAGATATTGAAATTGTTTGTTTCTACTATTTGCCCATCCCGGAGGAAGACTACCTGGTAATCCGCTTTATCCGTCCATTTCCCCTTTTCAGGGGTAAAGGTGAGGCTTGCTTTTTCATACGGTTGCAGGGGCTTGACCGTATGACGGCCCATTCCTGCCCCGGCCTGCTTGATTTCGACTGTCATTTCTCCCGATGCCGATAGTCCGAAGTTCTGGACTTCCAGTTCGACTTCGTTCCGGCCTTCCCGGTAAACGGGACGTCGGCAGGACAATAGAGCCGGCTTGTAATCGACATAAGGCAGGTTCGCATATCCGAACAACAGTTTTCCGTTTTTATCCTTTCCGATCATCTTCGGAGCGAATTCATCCGGTGTGATGCCGCTTCCCTTACCGTCGAATGTCAGGATAAGGTCTTTTCCGGATGCTTCGGTTTTGACCACTTTACACCCTCTGCCGAAGTTCACTTCGTTGTATGAACCGAACCGCAGGGACGGCACATCGATCTCCCGGAGCGGGTCGAAGCCTTCTTCCGCCAGGACCTTGACCCGGATGGTTTCAGTGGAGGCCGTTATCGGTGTTCGGTTCAGGACGGATAATAGCATCCCCTTGTTCATCGGGATACAGATATTCTTCGAACTGTGGTTGTCATTGCCATGATCGTCCCATTTGACGGTGTCGATGACGGCAAAGTTCATCTGCTCTACACGTCCTTGTTTGTCCTGGAATACTTTAGGACGTTCGTATTTGAACCAATGCTCGACATGCCCGTCCCGATGGAAGGAGATGCCGGGCACATAGGCTTCCCCTTGTTCCGTCACCCAATGGATGCCGTCTTTGGAACGTTGGTAGAAGGCGATACGTCCCAGCCAGTCATTCACGATCAGGTGGTATTGCAGGGAATCCCGCCAGATGATCGGGTCCTCGAACTCTCCTTTGACAGGCGGATAAACCCGCTTGTCCGTGATCTGTTCGTAAGGGGCGATGCCGTCTTTGCTGATCCAGATGCCTCCTCCCCGGCAAACCATCAGATAAGAACCATCCTGCCTTTTGGCAAAGCTGAGGTTGCTCAGTCCTTCGATGATCTTCCGGTCGCGGGGATTGAACGTAAACTTTCCGTATTGCCAGGGGCCGTTGACCTGGTCGGCTATATAATATCCGTCGATGACATATACGACGATCCGGCCGTCGTTGAGGACGAAAGCCTCCGGGTTATGCCCTTTCCCGATTGTGTCTTGGATGGTGAAAGGCCCATGCAGATGATCGCCGGTTGCATGATAAACGGTTGAATTGGGCCATTCCATATGCCCTTTGGGTGCGCTTTCCGGCCATCCGCATACGAACAGATGGTATTTCCGGTCCGGCGTTTGGAGGATATTGCCTCCCCAGAAGGAGATATCGGGATGTTCGATACCGTTGTCGATATACCGGGGGCGTACGCTGTCCGCTCCCCACGTCTCTCCGGAGAGCGTACCTTCTGGCATTGCTTCGAAACGGTCCATGTAGCGTCCGCCTGTAATGAGGTGCTTCCATTCTGCCGGCCGTTCTCTTTCCGTGATTTGGGCGATGAGTGGCAGGGGAGCCAGACAGGCTGTTGCTAACAGTAATTTCAATTTTTGTATGTTCATATGCTTCTGTATATACGATAATTTGCCCAGCAACGATTGTTACAAGGCAAATATAGCAGTCTTTCTTCACATAGTTAGTAAATGGATTCGGGTTTTTCCCGCGAAGCAGGTCCATACTGCGCATGATCAATTCTCTATCACTTCTAAAATATGGTGTTTTATCATATGATTGGAAACCAGTGTATTGCCTTCTTTAGCTTTTGAAAAAGCATATAAAATAATCGAATAAACAAATGTAAAAACGAATATAA
>ENA-OROQ01001168-OROQ01001168.1-human-gut-metagenome-genome-assembly--contig:-NODE-1168-length-15552-cov-14.3045_pt1 | contig 15552 bp, 6 predicted proteins | sample MGYA00242136_ERZ509062 | MGnify/ENA primary metagenome ERZ509062 (study PRJEB26280, sample SAMEA2338735) | human gut metagenome | biome: human gut; feature: human-associated habitat; material: faeces...
GGGTGACCCGCACCATTACGAAAAAGCAGCGCGATATGCTCGCGCTGCTTGGCTTGGAAAATCCGCCCCGGGTCCTGAAAAATTAGGGATCAGTTATCCGGGAGTTCCGGGTCTCTTTAGAAACCGCTTGGCCGATTCGATTCAGTTGATGCAAAAAACGATATGGAACAATCAAATTGCATTGAAAAACAAGGAAACATTGTTGAGGAAAAGGGCGGAATGCGCAAAAAATGGCTTCAATTCGCTTTAAGCTCAATCGGCTAGTGGAAAAGCCCTAAAAGCCTCGTTAGACGGCCCGAACTCGGGTGATAGGATTTTTGACATGCTTCAAACGGCCTCCTCACCTGCAGGAGGCTCGTCAAGCAGAACGATTTTTTTCTCCGCCCGAGCGTCGGCGGCCGACCCACAGACGGACGGCGGAGCGTATTTACTCTTCGGATGAAGCCAAAATGGAAAAAAAGAACATCGACTGGGCAAAGCTCGGATTTGCCTATACCCCGACGGACTACCGTTATCAGGATGAGTGGGAAAACGGCGCTTGGGAAGGCGGCAAGCTCATCACTGACAAGCACATCTCGCTGCTGGAGTCTGCCTGCGTCTTCCATTATTCCCAGAGCTGTTTCGAAGGTCTAAAGGCTTATACGACAAAGCAGGGCAAGATCGTCACCTTCCGTCCGGATATGAACGCCGAACGCATGTACAACACGGCCGCCCGTCTGGAAATGCCGAGCTATCCGAAGGAAAAGTTCGTTGAGGCCGTGCTCGAAACCGTCCGCGCGAATGCTGCTTGGGTGCCGCCTTACGGCACGGGCTGCTCGCTCTACATCCGTCCGTTCATGATCGGCTCCGGCCCGCAGATTGGTGTGGCACCGGCGCCGTCCTTCCTTTTCCGCATTTTTGTAATGCCTGTGGGCGCCTACTATAAGGGTGCAGTGAAGCCCCAGAAGCTCGTGGTGTCGGATTGGGACCGTGCGGCTCCGCACGGCACTGGCGACATCAAGGCCGGCCTTAACTACGCCATGAGCCTGCACCCGACGATGGATGCACACCGCGCCGGCTATGCTGAAAACCTCTACCTGGATCCGCAGACGCGTACTTACGTTGAAGAGGCCGGCGGCGCCAATGTTCTCTTCGTCGATAAGGACGACAACCTGATCGTTCCGAAGAGCACGTCGATTCTGCCGTCCATCACCCGCCGCTCGCTCGTTTATGTTGCCGAACACTACCTCGGTCTGAACGTGATTGAGCGCAAGGTGCGTTTCGACGAAGTCAAGGACATGAAGGAATGCTGCCTCTGCGGCACGGCTGCCGTCATCGCCCCTGTCGGCCTCATTCATACGCATGAAGGCGACATCGTTCTGCCTTCCGGCATGGATAAGATGGGCGAAATCAGCGGTCGTCTGCGTAAGACGCTGACCGGCATTCAGGACGGCGAAATTGAAGCGCCTGAAGGCTGGATCCGCGAAGTCTGCTAATAGAAGCTGCGCTTCATCCGGCTTCTCGAGAAGCTTTCTCTGCCCCAAGCAAACCGCTGCGGCGGCAGCTCAGGGCTGAAAGGATTCTCAAAAGGCTCCCTGGCGACACGGTCGTTGGGGAGTTTTTTTCGCTTGATTCGTTTCTCTCGCCGTCCTCGAATGATCCGCCGGCGTGAAGTGAAAAAGACCTTTAAAGCAGTCGTTCATCCGCCCTGCGGATACCGACTTTGGGGATGAGGAAAATGCCTGAGGAGGTAAGGTAAACCACTCAAAAGCACAACTCCCGATTTCGTATTATTTGTGATGGATCAAATCGAACTCTCCAATCCACGCGCCTACAAGACGCTTACGCTTCGTCAACTCGAGCATTCTTCGGTAAGAACCCCGAGACACGGCCGCTGACCTTCCCGCTGAGCGCGTCCGCGATCTCTACGACAAACCGTCTGCCCTTCGGGAAGCAGTTGAGGGACCTCTGGCTCTAAAAGTTTTCGGCTCTCAAAGGCGTCCTCGGAAAACGCCGCTCTCTTTGAAGGCGCAGCACGACGCGGGGCGGTCGATTTAGACGGCCGCATCCCGAGGAAGATGAAACATGACGAATTCCTGCGGCTTGTACCGAAGCGAATTTGAGCACGACGCCTGCGGCGTCGGCTTCATTGCGCACATCAAGGGCCAAAAGAGCCACAGCATCGTGAGTCAGGCGCTCGACGTACTGAAGAATCTGCGGCACCGCGGCGCTGTAGGCGCTGATCCCCTGCAGGGCGACGGTGCGGGCATCTTGATTCAGATACCCGATCAGCTCTATCGCGACGATATGATGAATCAGGGCGTGAAGCTCCCGCCCGCCGGCGAATACGGCGTCGGCATGGTCTTTCTTCCGCAGGAGGCGGCTTCACGTCATGCCTGCGAAGAGGAGATTGAACGCGCTGTTGCGGCCGAAGGCCAAATGATTCTCGGCTGGCGTGACGTGCCGATTGACCGTTCCATGCCCATGTCGCCCGTCGTTCGCGAAAAAGAGCCGGTCATCCGTCAGGTGTTCATCGGCCACAGCCCGGATGTGCTGGTGACCGACGCGCTCGAGCGCAAGCTCTACATCATCCGCAAGCGCTCCTCCATTGCCATTGCGAATCTGCATCTCAAGCACTGCAAAGAGTTCTATATCTGTTCGTGCTCGGCACGCACCGTGGTCTATAAGGGTCAGCTCTTGGCCACACAGGTCGGCATCTACTACCGCGACCTGCAGGATGCACGCTGCATTTCCGCTCTGGCGATGATTCACCAGCGCTTTTCAACCAACACTTTCCCGCAGTGGCAGCTCGCTCATCCCTTCCGCTACATCGCTCACAACGGTGAAATCAATACGCTGCGCGGCAACTTCAACTGGATTCTCGCGCGCGAAAAGCACATTTCGTCGCCGGTCCTCGGCGACGATCTCAAAAAGCTCTGGCCGCTCATTTTCCAAGGTCAAAGCGACTCGGCATCCTTTGACAATGCGTTCGAGCTTTTGACCATGGCGGGCTACTCGCTTGCTCAGGCCGCCTTGATGCTGATCCCGGAAGCCTGGGAAAAGAACAAGACCATGAATCCTCGGCTGCGGGCGCTTTATGAATACAACGCTGCCATGATGGAACCCTGGGACGGACCGGCAGCGGTCGCTTTCACCAACGGCCGTCAAATCGGCGCGATTCTCGACCGCAACGGTCTGCGTCCGGCACGATATCTGGAGACGAAAGACGATTTGGTGATTCTCGCGTCAGAGTCGGGCGCCGCGGTGATCGACGAAAGCCGCATCCGCCGCCGCTGGCGTCTGGAGCCGGGCAAGATTCTCTTGCTCGACCTGGAGCAGGGCCGCATTATCGGCAATGACGAGGTGAAGGGTTCGCTCGCTGCGCAGCATCCCTATCGCGAATGGATCGACAAGATCCGCATCCGTCTTGACGATATTCCGCAGACGCCTGCCTCCGCTCCGCTTTTGCTCGGACGCAATGAACTCATGCGCGTTTTTGGCTTCAGCCGTGAGGACGTGGAACGCATCCTCAAGTCCATGGCCTATCAAGGTCAGGATCCGGTGATGTCCATGGGCAACGATGCGCCGCTTGCCTGCCTGTCCGAGCGTCCGCAGATGCTCTACGACTATTTCCGCCAGCTTTTTGCTCAGGTGACCAATCCGCCGATCGATCCGATCCGAGAAGCGATGGTGACGTCACTCGTGTCGTTCATTGGTCCCCGTCCGGACCTCCTGAACATCATGGCCGTGAACCCGCCCGTTCGTCTCGAAGTGGAGCAGCCCGTGCTCACCGGCGCCCAGATGGAGCGTATTCGTGCCATCGCAGACTTTACCGACGGGAAGTTTCATTCCAAAGAGATCGACATTACCTATCCGCTGGCGTGGGGACGCGAAGCAATTGAAGCGCGTCTGGCAAGCATTCGCGCCGCAACGGTCGATGCGGTCCGCAGCGGCATCAACATTCTGATTCTCACGGACAGGAAAGTTTCGCGTGAACGCGTGGCCATTCCGGCGCTCCTCGCCACTTCGGCCGTGCACCAGTGCCTCGTGGAAGAAGGACTCCGTACGAGTACTGGTCTCGTGGTCGAAACCGGGTCAGCGCGATCTGTTCATGACTTTGCCGTACTCGGCGGCTATGGCGCTGAAGCGGTGCACCCCTATCTCGCGCTCGCGGTGGTGGAGTCGCTCGCCAAGAACGAGGAAGAGCGCGCAAAGTATGTCGACAACTATCTGCACGCCATCATGAAGGGTCTCAATAAGATCATGGCGCGCATGGGCATTTCGACCTACATGTCTTACATCGGCGCACAGATCTTCGAGGCCGTGGGCCTCAAAAAGAGCTTCATCGATCAGTACTTCACCAATACGCCCAGTCCGGTGGAGGGGCTCGATCTCTTTGATGTCGCCGGAGAAGCCGTAACCGTTCATAAGCGCGCTTTTGAAGCCATCGAGCGCAAGGTGATTCCGCTCGCTGCGGGCGGTCAGTACATGTATCGTCAGGGAGGTGAGCACCATCTCTGGACGCCCGACGCGGTCGTGCATCTGCAGCGCGCCGTGCGTGAAGGCAGCTGGGCGGAGTACCAGACCTATGCCGGGCTCATCAACAATCAGGCCCGGGATCTTCTCACCATTCGCGGACTCTTTGAGTTCGTGCCGGGCAAGGCCATACCGCTCGAGTCTGTGGAAAGCGAAGCGTCAATCATTCGCCGCTTCTCCACGGCTGCGATGTCTGTCGGCGCCATTTCCACCGAAGCTCACGTGACGATGGCGGTGGCGATGAACCGTATGAAAGGCGCGAGCAACTCCGGCGAAGGCGGTGAAGACGTTCGGCGCAATGCCCCGGTGACGACAGAAACGTCGCTCAAGGCGATTCTCGGCGGCGATGTCGAAGTGGATTATCCCCTGCACCCGGGCGACAGCCTGCGCTCACGCGTTCGGCAGGTTGCTTCAGGGCGTTTCGGCGTCACGACGGACTACCTTGCTCACGGCGACCTTATCCAGATCAAAATGGCCCAGGGTGCGAAGCCCGGTGAAGGCGGGCAGCTCCCGGGCAAGAAAGTGTCGAAATATATCGGCATGCTCCGCCATTCGCTGCCGGGCGTCGGGCTGGTTTCGCCGCCGCCTCACCACGACATCTACTCGATCGAGGATTTGGCTCAGCTCATTCTCGACCTCAAGTACGCCAATCCGCATGCCGGCATCGGCGTCAAGCTGGTTTCTCAGGCCGGCATCGGCACGGTGGCTGCCGGCGTGGCCAAGTGCAAGGCGGACCACATTGTGGTTTCCGGACATGACGGCGGCACCGGCGCGGCTCCGGCGACCTCCATTAAGCACGCCGGCAGCGCGTGGGAAATCGGGCTCGCAGAAGTGGAGCAGACGCTCGTCATGAATAATCTCCGCGGCCGTGTTCGGCTGCAGGTGGACGGGCAGATCAAGACCGGCCGAGACGTTGTGATCGGCGCCATGCTCGGCGCTGATGAGTTCGGCTTCGGAACGACGCCGCTCGTGGCGATGGGGTGCCTGATGATGCGCAAGTGTCAGAAGAACACCTGCCCGGCCGGCATTGCGACTCAGGATCCGGCACTTCGCCGGCAGTTCGTGGGACGCCCGGAACATGTGGAGAATTACTTCCATTTTGTCGCTCGGGAAGTGCGCGAAATCATGGCGCAGCTCGGCGTGGCGAAATTTGATGATCTGATCGGTCATGTGGAATACCTTCGCAAGCGTTCGGGACTCGACGGCCTGAAGGCCTCGAAGCTCTCGCTCGAAAAGATCCTCTATAAGCTCCCCAATCCGAAGGGCTTCCCGCTGCTCTCGACGGAGCCGCAGGATCATGAGCTCGAGAAGGCCTTTGACCTTCGCTATGCTGCCGAGCTTTCTGAAGCGCTGAAGGCTAAGCGCCCGATGCGGGTGCAGACCCGCGTCGGCAATACCGACCGCGCCGTCGGCACGATGCTTTCGGGCATTGCCGCGCAGGAAGCTCAAAGGGAACTGCCCGACGACTTCGCGCTCTTTGAGCTTGTGGGGACGGCGGGTCAGAGCTTCGGCGCTTTCCTCGGCAAAGGCGTTTCGCTTCGTCTGACGGGCGGTGCCAACGACTACGTCGGCAAGGGGCTCTCCGGCGGCTCGATCGCTGTGAAAAAGAGCCCGTCGTTTGACGGCCGCCCGAACGAGAACGTCATTGCCGGCAATGCTTGTCTCTACGGCGCTACGTCCGGCGAGGCATTCATTTCCGGCGTCGTCGGCGAACGCTTTGCTGTGCGCAATTCCGGGGCATCGACGGTTGCAGAAGGGTGCGGCGACCACGGCTGCGAATACATGACGGGCGGCACGGCAGTCATTCTCGGACGAACCGGCCGAAACTTCGCGGCCGGCATGTCGGGCGGCATCGCTTATGTCTGGGATCCCAACGATGAGCTGGCCGAAAAAATGAGTGACGGTGCCTTTGAGCTTTCGCATGTGCTTCCTGCTGCCGAACAGGGCTCCGATGAGCCGCTCCATTACGGTCAGAAGGATGAAGTGCTCTTAAAGCGCCTCGTTGAACGCCATGCTGAACTCACCGGCAGTCCGACGGCGCGTGAGATGCTCGCCGACTGGCCGGCAGCGCTCGGCCGGTTTACGAAGGTGTTCCCGCTCGAATACAAGCATGCTCTTGCGAGCCTCAAGAAGGAGGAGAACTGAAATGGGACTCGATGGAGGCTTTCTCAAATTCACCCGTTTGGAACCGCGCCATGAACCTGTTGAGGAGCGAATTAAGCACTTCAACGAATTCATTGCGATTTATTCCGATACTGAAGGGCGTGAACAGGCGTCCCGCTGCATGGACTGCGGGATCCCTTTCTGTCAGCACCAGTGCCCGCTGCACAACACCATGCCCGATACCCAGCAGTACGTCTCGGACGGCGACTGGGAATCGGCTTGGCGGGTGCTCGATTCCACCAACAGCTTCCCGGAGATTACCGGACGCATCTGCCCCGCACCCTGCGAGGAAGGCTGCACGCTTGGTCTTCACCGCGATGCAGTTTCGATCAAGGCGATCGAAAAGAAAATTGCCGAGGTGGCCTTTAGCCGAGGTTATGTGACGCCGCAGCCGGCAGCTGCCTCAACGGGCTGCTGCGTGGCTGTGGTGGGATCTGGCCCAGCAGGCCTGGCCGCGGCACAGCAGCTTGCTCGGATGGGGCATGCGGTTACCGTTTACGAAAAGATGGATAAGCCGGGCGGTCTTTTGCGCTACGGCATTCCTGACTTCAAGCTCGGTAAGAAGGTGGTTGACCGCCGGCTCGATCAGCTCGTGCGCGAGGGGGTGCGTTTTGTGCTCTCCACCCGCGTTACGGGGACCGACCGTGAAACGCTTGAGCCGGGGGTTCATGATGATGCGGAATCGACCATTTCCATTTCTGCCCTTCAGGCCAAGTACGACGCCGTCGTGTTGGCTTTGGGTGCTGAAGTTCCGCGCGATTTGAAACTCCCCGGGCGCGAGCTCTCCGGGATTCACTTCGCGCTTGACTTCCTGATTGCACAGAATCGGGTGAATTCCGGGGGCGGCGTCAATCCAGTTCAGGTCCGCGGCAAGCATGTTGTGGTGATCGGCGGTGGCGAGACGGCAAGCGACTGCATCGGCACGGCCAACCGACTGGGGGCTGCCTCCGTGACGCAGCTCGACTATCACGCCGAACTGCCGCTCAAGGCCGATCTGATGCGTGAGTGGCCGGACTGGCGCCATATCAAGCGGACTTCTACTTCTCAGGAAGAAGGGTGCACGCGGCTTTTTGCCACCAATACGGTGAGCTTTGAAGGCAAGAATGCCGTGGAGTCCGTGAAGACCGTACAGGTCAAATGGGGACCGGGGCGTAAGATCACGCCGATCGAAGGCTCCGAAAGCGAGGTCAAGGCTGACGTTGTGCTGATTGCGATGGGCTACGCGCATCCTTCGCATGCCATTGTGAAGGCGTTGGGACTGGCTACTGATAAACGCGGCTCCATTGCAGCGCCGGTAGACGGTCCTGAAGCATGGCGCACGGCTGCCGAAGGCATCTTCGCGGCGGGCGACGGCCGGTTCGGTCAGTCGCTTGTCGTCAACGCTCTGGCTGAAGGGCGTGAGTGCGCAGCGGCGGTTGACAAGTGGCTTCGCGACAAGCAGTCGGAGGCTGCGCCGCTCTGGCGTGAATAATGCGCTGATTTGAAATCTGATAGAGCCGTCAGTATTCGGGCGGCCGCCTTTTTCGGGCGGCCGCCCGAAGTTTTAAGGGCTCCGCAGAGCGCTTCACGTGCGAGAATGGGTCCTCAACTTATCGAGGACGACCTCGATCCGGCTGCGCCGCAATAAGGGGCAGTCTGGGAACTCTTGCCCGGGACGGCCCGGAGCTTCATTCTTTTTCAGGAAGGAGGCCTCTGTGGCCTGGATTTACTTAATTGCGGCAGGCATTCTTGAAACGCTTTGGGCCGTTGCCATGAAGGCTTCAAATGGTTTCACGCTGCTGATTCCGTCCCTTATCACTGTGCTCGCGATGATTGGCTCAGTCGCGCTCCTTGCGCTTGCCATGAGGACGCTGCCGCTCGGCACGGCATATGTCGTCTGGACGGGGATCGGCGCTGTCGGTGCGTTTGCGGCGGGCGTCGTTATGTTCGGCGAATCACTCTCACTCATGCGGGTGACTGCAGCCGGCTTCATTGTTGTCGGCCTGATCATGATGAAGGCCTCGGCGTGAAAAACGGCGGTTGCCCGCTTCAGGCGCAGGCTCGATATCCCGCTGGCGTTGTGGTTCCGCATCGATGCTGCGGATCATAACAGCGGAATCTTTTGTTTTCGGCGCCGTTTGGCTTATGTGCGCCCTGCCGCACCTTTATAATTCCGCGCAAAATGCTCGTTCGGCCATCTGTATGCGGCCGAGTCAGCGGGTAAAAAATGTTGATCCCTCTCTTCAAATAGGAACTGAGTCATGGCGTCCATTGCCGGCATCGTCTTCAACCTCGAAGGGCCTCGCGCACTTTCGGATTTTCGTGAGGAGCGGCTGCTTCGCGCTCTCGAGAAGGTCAACAGCGCCGTTGAAGCGGTATCGAGCCGCTTCATTCATTTTGTGCATGCTGAGAAGGAGCTTGATGCGGCATCGGTTGACCGCCTGCAGGCACTTCTCAACTACGGTCCCACGCCGTCCAAGGTTCTTGAAAATACGTTTGACGTGCTGGTCGTTCCCCGCCTCGGCACGATTTCGCCCTGGGCTTCGAAGGCAACGGATATCGTCGGCAACTGCGGCGTCGCCGGCGTGCTCCGCGTTGAACGCGGCACGCTCTTTTCCGTGCAGATGAAAGCGGGCACGGTGCTTTCGGAAGATGAGAAGCGTGCACTTGCCGCGCTGCTTCACGACCGCATGACGGAATCCGCGGTGCCGCCGGATTTTCCTGTTCAGAACCTCTTTGTAGATCTGCAGGGTCGTCCGATGGAAACGGTGCCGCTTTTGGCTCAGGGCCGTAAGGCGCTTGAAGAAGCCAATGCGGACATGGGTCTTGCGCTTTCCGACGATGAAATCGCCTACTTGGCAGACGCCTTCGAAAAACTTCAGCGTGATCCGACTGACGTTGAACTGATGATGTTTGCGCAGGCTAATTCGGAACACTGCCGTCACAAGATCTTCAACGCCGAATGGACGATTGACGGAGAAAAGAAGGCTGAAACGCTTTTCGGCATGATCCGTGCAACGCACAAGGCTGCTCCGCAGTTCACCATTACGGCCTATGCCGACAACGCGGCTATCTTTGAAGGCCGTGACGTTGAGCGCCTCTATCCGCGCCCGAGCGATGCGGATCCTTTCGGTTCAACCTTTGAAATGAAGACCGAGCGTACGCATACGGTCTTTAAGGTTGAAACGCATAACCATCCGACCGCCATTTCTCCGTTCCCCGGTGCGTCTACCGGCTCGGGCGGCGAAATCCGAGATGAAGGCGCGACTGGCCGCGGCGCACATCCGAAAGCGGGTCTCACGGGCTTTACGACTTCGGCGCTTCGTCTGAGCGAAGCCCCGCACAAGTGGGAAGACGATTCCGACTGCTCTGCGGGCGTCGAAAACGCGCAGCCCTACGGCGCGCCCGGCCGCATCGCTACGCCGCTTTCCATCATGACTGAAGGTCCCTTGGGGGGCGCGGCATTCAACAACGAATTCGGCCGTCCGAATCTGCTCGGCTACTTCCGTACTTTTGAAGCCAATGTGGGCGGCGTGCGTTACGGCTACCACAAGCCCATCATGCTCGCGGGCGGCATCGGCAACATCCGCGATGATCAGACGAAGAAGCTGACGCCTCCGGCGGGCAGCCTGCTGATCGTCCTCGGCGGCCCGGGCATGCGCATCGGTTTGGGCGGCGGCGCAGCAAGCTCGATGAATACGGGCGCCAATTCCGAAGCACTCGACTTTGACAGCGTGCAGCGCGGCAATCCGGAAATGGAACGTCGTGCTCAGGAAGTGATCGACCGCTGTTGGTCGATGGGCGAAGCCAACCCGATCCTGGCTATCCATGACGTCGGCGCTGGCGGCCTTTCCAACGCAATGCCTGAGCTCGCCGATCTTTCGGGCAAGGGCGCGCAGTTTGACCTCTCGAAGGTTCCGGTTGAAGAAACCGGCATGTCGCCCTTGGAAATCTGGTGCAACGAATCACAGGAACGCTATGTGATTGCGCTCGATCCCGCCGGACTCGACAAGTTTGACGCCTTCTGCCGCCGTGAACGCTGCCCCTATGCGGTGATCGGTCACATTACGGAAAAGAGCGACCTCAAGGTGGAGCGCCCCGGCGAAGACGACGCCGTGAATATGCCGATGGAGGTTCTCCTCGGTAAGGCTCCCCGTATGCACCGCAACGTCAAGCACGAAGACAAGGTGCTCACGGCCTTTGCCGAAGAAGGCATTGAGCTCGAGGCTGCGGCGTACGATGTGATGCGCCATCCGACAGTGGGTTCGAAGTCCTTCCTTATCACGATCGGCGACCGCTCGGTGGGCGGCCTGACCGCGCGCGACCAGATGGTCGGACCCTGGCAGGTCCCGGTAGCCGACTGTGCCGTTACGACGCTTGGGTTTACGACTCATCGCGGTGAAGCTATGGCCGTCGGCGAACGTACGCCCTTGGCTGTGATCAATTCCGCTGCCGCGAGCCGCATGGCGATTGGTGAAGCAGTCACGAATATTGCCGCGGCCGATATCGAACTCGCCCGCGTGAAGCTTTCGGCTAACTGGATGGCCGCCTGCGGCGCTCCCGGTGAAGATGCGCGTCTCTTTGACGCCGTGAAGGCCGCCAGTGAATTCTGCATCGGCTTGGGCATTTCGATTCCGGTCGGCAAGGATTCGCTCTCCATGCGCACGAGCTGGACAGATGCCGGCGAAAAGAAGACGGTCACCTCACCGGTGTCGCTCATCGTTTCGGCTGCCGCTCCGGTGACGAATGCGATGCTGACGCTCACCCCTGAAATCAAAAAGACGCCTGTTCTTGAAGACAGCATGCTGGTTTTGGTGGATTTGGGCCTGGGCAAAAACCGCATGGGCGGCTCGATCCTCGCTCAGACGACGCAGCGCTTCGGTGATACGGCGCCCGACTGCGAAGATCCGACGCTGCTCGGCCGCTTTGTCACGTCGCTGCGTAAGCTCGAACTTTCGGGCTGCGTGATGAGCTATCACGATCGTGCTGACGGCGGTCTCTTTGCTGCGGCGGCGGAAATGCAGTTTGCTTCCCGCATCGGCATCCGCCTCACGCTCGACTCTCTCCTAGAAGCTCACGGCGCAACGGTTCTCAATACGCTCTTTAACGAAGAGCTCGGCGCCTTGATTCAGGTTCCGAGCGACCGCGTGAAGGAAGTGGTTGCTGAAATGCGTGCGGCCGGTCTTGCCGACTGCTGCCATTTCGTGGGTGAATTTATCAAGAGTGACGCGCTTGAAGTCTGCGCCAACGGTGAGACGCTTGCGGTCTTCCCGCGCGAGAAGCTCCAGTCCGCCTGGAGCGAAGCTTCGCATCTCATTGCCCGCGGCCGCGACAATCCGGCCTGCGCAGATGAAGAGTTTGAAGGCATCTCTGCCGAGCGCGCGACGAATCTCATTGCCAAGACGACGTTCAATGTCGATGAAGACATCGCAGCGCCCTTCATTGCGTCCGGCGTTCGTCCGAAGATTGCCATCCTGCGTGAAGAAGGCGTGAACTCACAGAACGAAATGGCTGCGGCCTTCCTGCGTGCCGGATTCGAACCCTGGGATGTTCATATGACCGATCTCCTCTCGGGACGTCTGGATCTTTCGGGTTTCAAGGGGCTGGCAGCCTGCGGCGGGTTCTCTTACGGCGACGTTCTCGGCGCCGGCGGCGGCTGGGCGGCGACGATTCTCAACAATGATCGGCTTTCGGCCATGTTCCGCACCTTCTTTGAGCGCGGCGACACGTTTGGTCTTGGCGTCTGCAACGGCTGCCAGATGATGAGCCGTCTGCGTTCGCTCATCCCGGGGGCTTCACACTGGCCGCAGTTCCTGCGCAATCGTTCTGAACAGTTTGAAGCACGCCTCGTTTCGGTTGAAATTCTCGAGTCCCCCTCGATTCTTTTCGCCGGAATGGCCGGTTCGGTGATGCCGATCGTCAATAGTCACGGTGAGGGACGCGTTGAATTCCTCAAGCCCGAAGACGAGGTGCTCTCGCATGCTGCGGCCCGATTTGTTGACGGCAATGGAAAGCCTGCGGTTTACTATCCGCAGAACCCGAATGGTTCCGAAGGCGGCCTCACGGCGTTCACGACCGATGACGGGCGCTTTACGATCATGATGCCTCATCCGGAACGCAGCCACCGTGCTGTTCAGCTCTCGTGGCATCCGGCTCAATGGTCGGAAGCCTCCGGCTGGATGCGCATGTTCCGCAACGCCCGCCAGTGGGTCGGCTGATCAGGTGAGTGCCTGCCGGCCGACATATTGAGCGGCCGGTATGCTTAAATGAATGAAGCCGCGGGAGGCCGCATCGCCTTGCGCGGCTTCAGCCTTTTTATGCTGCAGGCTGCTCGAACTGTCTGCAGTGCTTCAAAATCCGCACCTTCTCCCGTTAAGATACGCGCGCCGGCATCTCATTGGCCGCCGCCATTTCATTTCAGGATCTTTCGTCATGCAGAAGCTTGCCATTGCCGTGAGCAACAACGTGTCCTTCCAAAACTTCCCGAAGGATCGGGTCGTCGTGAAGCTTTCCGAAGCAGAAATGACAGAGACGAGCGTGGTGCTCATGTCGGTAGAGGACGCCGAAGTGGGCGAACTCGACCGCATTGAGGCTTACGGCTTCGGCATTCCGATTTTCATTTTTGTCGAACGAGGCCGCTACGTGCCCGACGAGCTGATCGGACGCTGCATGGGCGTGGTCAACGACGATCCGGTCGAAGAGGCCTACTTCGTCCGACAGCTTGTGGATGCGGCGACGAGTTATGAGGAAAAGATTCTGCCGCCGTTCTTTCGCAGTCTTCGCCGCTACGTCAGCACAGCCAACGAGCAGTTCGACTGCCCGGGGCACCAAGGCGGCGCGTTCTTCCGCCGTCATCCGGCCGGTCGTGAATTCACCAACTTTTTCGGTGAAACCATCTTCCGTGCCGATCTGTGCAATGCGGACGTGGACATGGGGGACCTGCTGATTCATGAGGGGGCTGCGGCCGAGGCCGAAAAGCATGCAGCCAAGGTGTTCAATGCAGACAAGACGTACTTTGTGCTCAACGGTACGTCTACTTCGAACAAAGTGGTGCTTTCTTCGCTCCTCACCCCGGGTGATTTGGTGCTCTTTGACCGCAACAACCACAAATCCTGTCATCAGGGGGCGCTGGTGCTTGCCGGTGCGCGTCCGGTGTATCTGGAAACGTCGCGCAATCCGTATGGGTTTATCGGCGGCATTGATGATGCGTGCTTTGACGAAGCGGAGCTGCGCCGCCGTGTGGCTGAGATTGCGCCGGAAAAGGCAGATGCGCCGAGACCCTTCCGCTGCGCTGTGATTCAGCTTGGCACCTATGACGGCACCATCTATAACGCCCGTCAGGTGGTGGACCGCATTGGAGGCTTGTGCGACTACATTCTCTTTGACTCTGCCTGGGTCGGTTACGAGCAGTTCATTCCGATGATGAAGGATTGTTCGCCGCTGCTCCTTGAGCTCGGACCTGACGATCCGGGCATTTTCGTCACGCAGTCCGTGCATAAGCAGCAGGCGGGTTTTTCACAGACCTCGCAGATTCACAAAAAGGATGCCCATGTGAAAGGGCAGGCGCGGTATGTGACGCATAAGCAGGTGAACAACGCCTTTATGCTTCATGCGTCTACCTCTCCCTTCTATCCGCTTTTTGCCTCGATCGACATCAATGCCAAGATGCATTCGGGCGTCTCGGGACGCCGTATTTGGGCCGAATGCGTGAAGATCGGCATTGAGGCGCGCAAGCAGTTGAAGCGCACCTGCCGTTACATTCAGCCTTTTGTGCCGCCGGTCGTGATCGGCCGTCCGTGGGAGAGCTATCCCACCGAGGAAATCGCACGCGACCTGAGGTTCTTTAAATTCGAACCGGGGGCGAAATGGCATGCCTTTGAAGGATACGGCTCCAACCAGTACTTTGTGGATCCGTGCAAATTTCTCTTAACGACGCCGGGCATTGATACCGAAACCGGCGAGTACGAGGACTTCGGCGTGCCCGCGACGATTCTGGCCAACTACCTTCGTGCGCACGGCGTTGTGCCCGAGAAGTGTGACCTGAACTCGATTCTCTTCCTGCTGACGCCGTCGCAGACGACAGCCAAGATCTCGTCCTTGACAACGCAGATTGCCCGGTTTGAGCGTCTGCTTGACGCTAATGCGCCGATGAAGGAGGTGATTCCGCAGGTTTATCGCGACTGGGAAGAGCGCTACGAGGGTTACCGCATTCGCGAGCTTTGTCAGGAAATGCACGATTTCTCCCGCGAATTCAATATCAAGGATCTGCAGAAAGCCATGTTCCGCCGGGAACATTTTCCCAAGGCTGTCATGTCTGCTCAGCAGGCGAACTTTGAATTTATGCGCGGCAATGCTGAGTACATTCCGCTCGCTGAGGCCGAGGGTCGCATCGCCTTGGAAGGCGCGCTGCCGTATCCGCCCGGCGTCATCTGCTGTGTTCCGGGTGAAATCTGGGGCGGTGCGGTGAAGGCGTATTTCGAAGCGCTGGCTGTCGGCGTCAATCGGTTCCCGGGATTCGCCCCTGAACTTCAGGGCGTCTACTTGGAAGCCAATGAGGACGGCGAAAAGCGGATTTGGGTGAATGTCCTCAAAGAGTGCCGCCGCAGGGAGCTGGAGGCCGCCGGCCTGATCCGCAGCTAAACGGCAGAAATCCGCGGTCCATGAGACCGCGGATTTTTTGTACCCTTGACAAGACGAAATGAACCCTATATAGTTCGCAACCTGCTTCGAACTAGGGGCAGAAAATCAAGCAACATTGAGATGCATTCAAACGAATCGTTGAGATGTTCTTGACAAGAAGAAAAAGTTCAGATAAACTCTTCCTTCTGCGCTGATCGAGGTCAGCGAAGTTCTTTAAAAATCAGATTCAACGAACCGATAAGTGTGAACGTCGGA
>ENA-OROQ01001186-OROQ01001186.1-human-gut-metagenome-genome-assembly--contig:-NODE-1186-length-15259-cov-143.117_pt1 | contig 15259 bp, 9 predicted proteins | sample MGYA00242136_ERZ509062 | MGnify/ENA primary metagenome ERZ509062 (study PRJEB26280, sample SAMEA2338735) | human gut metagenome | biome: human gut; feature: human-associated habitat; material: faeces...
TGCATCCGAAGTAGTTGTTCACCGCATTACTCAGGTAGGTCGTATTCGTGCCGGAAACGAAAGAATATGTATAATGCTGATAAACAATAATATAGCAAATTCAGTAGAAGAAATATATCTTATTGCAAAATAGATAGATTCTAAATACTTCTCAAAGTATCCTTTAAAGGATAGAATGCCAATATATATGGACAGAAATAGGCGATTATCCATTAATAGGAAATAGAAAAACTTGTCATAAGCAGAAAAAACAAATCCTTTATTTGCTTTGTTTGTCATTTACTAATATCTTTGTTTCATCATTCATTCTAGAACCGCAACAAAATATGAAATACCCTATTGGAATACAGAGTTTTGACCAAATCCGTGAAGATGGCTATGTATATGTGGATAAGACCGGTTTGATTTACAACTTGGTAACACAAGGCAAGACTTATTTCTTGAGCCGTCCACGCCGTTTTGGCAAAAGCCTGCTGGTAAGTACCCTTGCCTGTTATTTCCAGGGACGCAAAGATTTGTTTGCCGGACTGGAAATCGACGGATTGGAAAAGGACTGGTATGAGTATCCTATCTTCCGTATAGACTTTAATGGAGGACTGTATACACAACCCGGAATTCTGGAGGCTACCATTGAAGGCTATTTAGGGAACTGGGAAGATATTTATGGCAAGAATCCCAATTATACAACCATAGGAACCCGTTTCATTGAAATACTTCGCCGGGCTTATGAACAGACAGGGCGGCGTGCGGTGGTTCTGATTGATGAATATGACAAACCTATTTTGGATGTATTAGATACGGAAGCTTGTTTTTATGATGATTATGGAAAGCAAGTTCTGTTGGAGAACCATAACCGGGAAATATTGAAATCCTTTTATTCTACCTTTAAAGGAGCCGATCAATACTTGAGATTCGTATTGTTGACCGGAGTAACAAAGTTTTCCCAAGTAAGTGTTTTCAGTGGATTTAACCAGCCTAAGGATATCAGTATGGATGAACGGTACGAAGCCTTGTGCGGTATCACCCAGAATGAGCTGGAAGCATTTTTCGAAGAACCCACCATACAGTTGGCTGCTAAATATCAGTACACAGTGAAAGAAATGAAGGAACTTCTCAGACGGCAATATGACGGATATCATTTTGGAGAGAGGATGACCGACATTTACAATCCGTTCAGCATTCTTAATGCTTTTGACAGTATGGCAATTCGTGATTACTGGTTCTCTACAGGTACTCCCACCTATTTGGTTCGTCTGCTGCAACACAGCCGCGAGCAGATAAACGAACTTGCCGGACGTTATTATGTTCCCTCTTTGTTTGTGGATTATAAGGCTGATGTGGAACAGCCTCTACCCATGATTTATCAGAGCGGATATCTCACTATTAAAGAATATAATAGACGTATGGGAACTTATCTGCTCGATTTTCCCAATAATGAGGTGCGTAAAGGGTTCTTGTCCGTATTGGCAGCACATTATTTGAAACCCGGAGGTGGAGAGGTCAACAGTTGGATTATCGATGCTGTCACTTGCCTTGAGCAAGGGAACACCTCCGCTTTTTGTGATTCTCTGACCGCCTTTCTTGCAAGCATCCCGTATGACTCTCACACTTCCTTGAAGGAATTGGATATGACTGAGAAACATTTCCAATACACTTTTTATCTGATTCTCCGTTTGATAGGAGTTTATTGCCGTGCAATCCATTGTGAGAATCGCCAGAGCTTCGGACGAGTGGACTGCATATTGGAAATGGACGAATATGTTTACATTTTCGAATTCAAGATGGACGGAACAGCAGAGGAGGCTTTACAGCAAATAGCAGAGAAAGGCTATGCCCGATCTTATTTGACCGATAACCGTAAAATAGTCTGTATCGGGGTGAATTTTTCTTCCCTTACACGTACTGTAGAAGAATGGAAGGAGATAATTTACAGGTAAGATTTAGTCATAGTCAGCCTAAAGCGTTAAACAAAAGATTGCCTTCCACTATTTTTTATGGGAATATACCGGTAAGAATGTTCATGCTGTTGCCGGCATAACACATTTAATTTTCATCTTTTTATCATTTTATTTTTCTTTTTGCTAAGAATGAATTATTTTCGCAGCCGAACACAAGTTTAATTTCTTACCGACAATAAGCAGACATGCTTTAATCCTCGACCAATTCAACTTGTCCTCATTTTAATTTTAACGGATAAGCTGATGTTTTGTCCCTCACTATTATAAAATAAAAGAATGAAAAGATCACTGTATGTATCGCTATTGACGATCATGTACTTCTCTGCCTGCCAAGGTAGTGAGGAATTAGAGCAATCACAAGAAAAAGAGTACACGGTATCCATTATGGCAAGAATCGGAAAAACAGTTTCCGGAGCACGCTACTTGCAAGATCATGAAAATGCCATCGCTAGTTTTAGTAAAACCGATGATATAGGTGTTTTTATGGACAATGACAGTGCCGTCCGCTGGATATTCGATGGAACTTCCTGGACTACAGAAAAGAGTGTCTTTTGGAAAGATAAAAACCAGGAACATACTTTTTACGCATATTATCCCCACTCCGGTTCCAAAGCCGAAAGTAAGGAAAATATAAAAATGCCTTCTCTCGACAGCCAGAACGGGACTTGGGAAAATATTGACCAATATGACTTTCTAGTAGCATCCAGGAAGCTTTCCTACGATACCGACCTTGGCAATGTGGCCTTTTCGGGCGATTATTCATTTAAGCACGTTTTGTCACTATTAAAGATAAACATAAAGGGTGAAGGAGATATGGCACAGGCCGTTATTGACAAAATCAGACTTGAAGGAAATGGGTTGATGACTCAAGGATACTACTCCTTTGAAACGAACAGCATCACCATCAGCGAAACTCCCAAGGAAACCTTCCAGATTACTCCGTCACACACCATGAACAATCAGGATGCTTCTTTTTATTTTATCCTGAACGGGGGCGAGAATGACGGAAACATTGATCCGAAAGCCGTGAAAAACCATTCTGTTAATCTCACCATTGAATATACCCGTAACAACAAATATTACATAACACGACGAGACGACCTGTCTCCGGGCTTATTGTCCGGATGTATTCATAAATACAATATTGTAGTAAAAGACGGAAATGTAATTATAACGGGAGGAAGTATTTCGGGTTGGACTCCGGGAAATGAAGAAGAGGATATAGTTATAAATGGAGAAGAAATAAACCCACAAACAAATAATATGTTATGAATTATAGATTAACCGAATTAAAGGTGCTTCTGTTTCTATTGCTGCTGCCTGCTGTTTCTTGCCAACGCCCGATGTACGATGAAGAAGACGATGAAGACGGAGTCTCACAAACAAATCTTCCTCTAAAGATATCTGCCAGATCTAGCGGAGAGTCCCCAATTAATTATCCGGCCTATATCTATGCGTTTGCAGAAGACGGCAGCTGTTCTGCAAATCTGAAAATGACAGATAACGCTCAGATTGAAATGAAGTTACCTCCTGCCCGATATACTATTGTTGCAATAGCCGGTTTGGGAGAGGAATATATCGTTCCGAAAGATCCTAGCCTTGATGATGTAATTGTTATGAAAGAAAATAACAGAAGCTCACGCGCGCTAATGATGGGCACTTCAACTGTGACAATTGCCAATAAGAAAAATATATCTGTTTCTGTAACCCTCTATTATGCTGTATCTTTAGTCAATATCAGTTTGGAAGATATACCGGCAAACGTTAAAAAGGTGAGTTTGCAGATTTCGCCTTTATATTCTTCCCTGTCGTTTACAAGGGAGTATTCCGGCAAAGACAAGAGTACGGAAATTATTTGTGAGTCTGAGCCGGGTGGAATTTGGAGTGCAAAGCCTTTTTATATTTTTCCGGGGAGCGGCTCTCAGACCGTTTTTTCCATAACCTTGGAAGATAATAGTCAGACAAAGACGTTTGGATACACTTTCAAAGGAAAGCCGGAAGCGAACGTGCCATTGAATATCGGGGGGAGCTATTCGGGTGATGTCACGGTAGGGGGCAGTTTGATATCAGGTGAATGGAAGGCTCCGGTAGACATCAAATTTAATTTTGGCGGTGCTGATGAAGGTAATGGCGGTAGTGAGCCGCCTCCCATTAATCCGGATCTTTCCGGACTACCCGAAATTGGTAATATCTGGAACGGAGGAATTGTAGCTGGCATAGAGAATGCAAGTTCCACAGGGGCGGATATTTTGTTGATGAGTCTGGATGAGTGGAGTGGATTCGCTTCCGATGTGCGGAATATCATACAGGAGGAGGAAGCAGACGGATGGCATCTTCCGACTGAAGAGGAGGCAAAAGTATTGCATAAGACGTTCAGCGGATCATCACTGGATGAACTGAATGAAACCATAGAGGGATTAAGAAACGGAGACCCGTTATTGGATATTGAGAAACGGTATGTATATGATCATAACGGAAGCATATATGCATTCGGATTTAAAACCTCATCCAAATTTTTACAGGCGGGGAGTACGGTGAAATACAAAATACGTTTGGTATGCAGCGCTCATTATGATGCCGGATGACCCATTCATATACTAGAAAAGGGCATTCACACTTCTTGACAATATATGCTTGAGAGTGTGAATGCGTCTAATCGACTTCCATACCGGGAATCTCATTTCCATAGATAAATTCTCAATTAATTGAAAGTTAACATTCTACCACCCGGTATACATTTCCTTTGGTGGTATGTACCCGTTCGCCCAGCTGGGGCAGGATACGGCTCAGGCTGTAAGCGGTCATCCCTCTCATGATCGAAGGATGGGCTGCCTTCATACGTTCAAACAGCTGGGTGGCGGAGAGGCTAAGCACTTCCTGCGGATTGTCCTCTTCTGTAGCAAAGCGAAAGCAAAGGCGGAACACCTCTTCTTCGGGTACATGCTTGTAGAATAGGGCATTATGTTGCTGTATAGTCTGTTCCTCTTCTTTATTGAACCAGCTTCGTTCACCGGATAGAAGTTCTGTTTTAAGTTGGGCGTACAATTGCTTATGCTCTACGGACGTGGTGCAGTCTATGGCATGTTTCAGACTGACGCAAAGAAAGCGGCGTGAGCCGGTGCGGTCTACCAGCAAATCCTCCCGGTTGCTGGTGCCGATGAACGAGGCAATACGGGGAAGCGATGAAGCGCTGTGTTTGTAAGCCTTGCGGATATTCAGTGCGGAGGCTTGCATCAAGTTCTTCAGCAAAGGCATTTTGGATGCACCTAGTTTGTCGAATTCATCCAAGTTGATTAATCCGTAGGCGGCCAGCTTGGCTTCGGCGAATGCCGGGGAACTTAGGTCATAACTTTCCGTGTAGTAGGATTTCAGCGTATCGGGCATCAGCAGACGGCAGAACGTACTTTTCCCCAATCCCTGGCGACTGCTCACCAGCAGGGGAGCCACACTGTTGGCACGATTGTTATCCGGATTGAGCTGCATCCATTGGGCAGAGAGTCCCAGCATCCAACGGTGGAAACCGTTCACCCATACCGGGTCGTCGGACACCCTGCGTGCCAACGCGGACACTCGGTCCGTGCCGTCCCATTCGGGAAGTTGCTCAAAATAGGCAGTAAAGGGATGGTATTCACTGATGCGGCGTGAGCGCACAAAGCGTTGAATGTCCCTGTCCCAACAGTCTATGCCCGTTTCAATAGCCTCCAGACTTAGTGAGTTCATCCATCGTTCGTCCACCTTGGTGTAACGCAGATGAGTATCGGGAATGTTGTTTTCTACACTTGCCACTTCAGTTTCTTCAGTAAGCACATTGAACCGGAAGCGGTAGCGGGAGGTGAGGAAAGCGGTCACTTCCTGCATCAGGGTATGTGATTTCGCCTTCTTGCCAGTATCTTCTGGGGAGGTTGGTTCCGCTTTTTTCTGAACACCTTTTTTCAAGTGAGCGGAATCCTTCTCTGTCTTTTCAGTTGAGACTGTCGGATGTTTCCGAGGACCGTCCATACTCCCCGGCAGGTTGTCCTTACCGTTTTCAGTGAAAAGAACCTGTGAGTCGGCCATCTCTCTTACTCCTTCTTCGTCCGACACGATGTAGTGGTAACTGCCCGTGGAAGCATTCCCGTCGGTGCGCGGAGTCCAGTTCAATGCCAGAACTACTTGGCCCTCGCGGATATCCAGCGCCAGACGCACGCCGGGTATAGTCCGGCAAAGCGGCATCAGCCCGTTGAGAGCGGATACGAGATCACGACGCGGTGTTCCGTCAATAGGAACAGGGCTTGACAGGAATTTGCTTCCGAAGAAGACTGTTTTGAGAGTAGCGAATACATTCATGAGTTACTTTTTTAAGTTTGGCAAACTACAAATATACAACATAAAAAGGCGTTTGTCAAGAGGGGGCGGAAATATGGCAGATCTTGGTGCAAAGTTCAATGAAACTTGGTACAAGATATGGTGAAACTTGATACAATATATACGTACAGGCCTACACATTACTAACGTTACGGTTCATACGTTACTAATGTTGAGGCTTGCACGTTACTAATGTTTATTGTTGAATAAGCCGACATGTTTTTAAAATATACCTTCAGGTTTTAAATATACATCTTCAGGTTTTTAAAAAACAACAATACGTTTAAAAAAAACGTCAGCATGTTCCGTGTACAAAGTTGCCGTGTTCTGCGTACAGGCCTATCATGTTCCGTGTGCCAGCCAAGCTTGTTCATCGCATTACTTCCTTGTTAAGCCGATATGCTTCCTTCTCCATTCATCCTGTCATTTTATTTAAGACATACAGACGATCAGCTGGTTAAGGTTGAAATTACTTCCTCTCACTCCCGTTTCAGCCGTATGTTTGTACCCTTTTACGGAAAGGTGTGAAAGAACGGTAGGAAAGGAGAATGAAAAGGCAATGACAGGATGTCCCTTCATAGCCGGAACGCCTATCGGCAGGGTGTTTCGACGGTAGATGAAAGGAAGAAAGAAACAACCGGCTTTTATCGCTGAGCCATTCAAGATTAAGAGAATCTCAGAATCCCGACATGCTAATAAACAGATAATCATCAATGTTTTGAGCCTGATTTATGATCGGTATGAAAGATTTATATTTTTCAGACTATGTAACAATAATCCTCCTAGCCTTTCCATTCTCAGGATACATTGTTGCTTCATACAGATGAAAATGAGATTCCGGATAGCTTCTTCTTCCAGTTTATCAGGTCCGATAATTCTTTTCAGCTTTTTTTTCAGATAAATTATATCACAATTCTTGCTGCTCCAAATAAACAAAAGTATATTTGCAAAAATAACCATGGTTATTATAACCGTTATTATTTTTATAAACATCTAAATGTTAACAATATATGAATTTCTTTGGCAGAGAAAAAGAATTAGAAATTCTCAGAAGAGAGGAAGAATTGTCCGCATCATCGGCACGGTTCACCATAGTCATGGGCAGACGCCGCATCGGCAAAACCAGTCTGATAAGACGGAATTTTCAAGGTAGGCAATGCCTTTATATATTGGCGAAAAACGAGGCGGAAGCTACCTTCTGCAGTTCTATACAAAGACAGATACAGAGGGAACTTGGTATATCCGTTTATGGCTCGGTACGTTCTATGCGTGATATTTTGGATATTCTTTTTTCGTATGCCACTCAGAACCAGCTGAATCTAGTGATAGATGAAGTACAGGAGTTCTTTTATGTACGCAAGAGTATTTTTGCCGACATGCAAGAATTATGGGATAAATACAAGTCGGATATGAAAATAAACTTCATTACTTGCGGCTCCATTTATTCACTGATGAAAGAACTGTTTGAGGATAAAAAATCGGCCATGTATGGACGGATGACCAAGCGTCTGGACTTGCAGCCGTTCAGCATAGCAACACAGAAACAGATTCTAAGGCATTATCATCCTGCTTATACTCCGGCGGATTTACTTTGTCTTTATATGCTGACCGGTGGGGTGGCAAAATATATAGAAACATTGATGGACGAAGGTGCTTTCAAGAAAGAACGAATGCTTACTTGCTTTACCAATGAATACATGCCTTTTCTTACAGAAGGGAATGATTTGATCAATATGGAATTTAGAAAAGAGGGAGCCGTTTATTATTCTATCTTGAGCCTGATAGCTGACGGGAAAAATACATCCGGTGAGATCGACTCAGTTTTAGGTATCACCACAAGTGCCTATCTGCGCAACCTTGAAATCAATTATACCCTTTTGAAGAAAATGCGTCCCATCTTTGCGTCTGAACGGAGCAAGGGAGTCAAGTACAAGCTGAATGACAATTTTCTGCAGTTCTGGTTCCGCTTTATCTATCCTAACCTTGATTTGGTGGAGAATCACCGGTCGGATTTATTATTGGATATTGTAAAGAAAGGATATGATGTTTATTCCGGTTTGGTATTGGAGCGATATTTCCAACAAAAGTTATGGGAAGAGGAGCGTTTCACGATTATAGGAAACTGGTGGGATTCAAAAGGAGAAAATGAAATTGATATCGTAGCTGTAAACCGTATTGACCGTACAGCCCGGATAGCAGAGGTAAAGATTAACCGGAATAAAATATCTATGCCGGTCTTGAAAGAAAAATCCCAAAAACTTATAGGCGAGTTAAAAAGATATCAGATAGAATATACAGGCTACTCATTGGAGGATATGTAAGATACGGAATAAAGGCATTCACACCCCTATTTTATGGTACGCCTATCAGCTGGGAGATACACAATGGATTACAACATGACATGTTTGGAATTGTATATCAGTTCCATCGCTTTTTTCAGGAACCTTCCGGAATAAGAAATCTTACCCTGGGGAAGCTTCATGCCGCTTTCCCTTTATAACGACAGGTACAGTTCACCAATGGGCATTTGTTACTGAAATTCCTCATTGACCGGCTTTTTAATAACCCAAACCTAATTGCCACAAGGGTATGACATTCATTTATCCGGCTTCTTCAATGTACAGGCTATAATCTTCAATATTATTACGGCTGGCGCTCAATATGGCGGCAATTTCAGATTCCAAAGTATGGTTGATAATCTGTTGCAATCGCACATCGAAATCATCTTCCAAAACGAAAGGATAATAACCTCTCTTTAAATAATTAGTAAAATATACCAAGGGGCGGAAATCTTTCGGCAATTCGACTTTGTGTTGCAGGATATCTGATAAAGAATAAGTATTGATGGAAATACGGTGAAACAGTTGGAGATATCCCTGAAAGAGAGGCTCTGCATTTGATACATAACGGTACGGCGGCTTAAATCGGCCCCCCTTTTATCTGCACACTCTTGCTGTACATATATTTGCTTATTTTGCACTATTAAGGTGCATTTTGAAATAATAGAAAACCTTTCCTATCTTCAATAAATGTAATTATTCGTGCAAACTGTCCTCCGTTGATAACATATAAAAATCTATTTAGACCTTCTACAGATAACTAATGGACGGAATAGTTTCTAGTTTGGTAGTTACATCACTGATTTATAACGATATAAATCTTCTTTCGTTTCCGGCACGAATACGACCTACCTGAGTAATGCGGTGAACAACTACTTCGGATGCAACTTCAAGCGGTTGATAAATTCTTACAGAGTGGCTCGCGCGAAAGAGTTGCTGGACGGTAAAGATTGCCCTGTGAGCGAGCTTTTCAGCCGTTGCGGGTTTGCCTCCAAGAGCGTGTTCTATGTGGCATTCAGAAAAGTAGTTGGCATGACTCCCCTGCAATATATATCGCAGAGTCGGAGTCCTTTTATGATTCAACGCAATTAAGTCCTTTTATAACAATAAACATTTTGAGTTTTTAAATTTATAAATTTAAAGTTTTTCTATTATGAACAAAAAATTTTTAAGTGCAATCCTGTTCGGAGCCTTGATGGTTTCTTCAACAGGAACGTTTGTATCTTGTAAAGACTATGATGATGACATCGATCGTATCGACAAGGAGTTGACGGAGCTGAAGTCTCAGATCGCAGCTTTACAGACAACAGTTGACAACGGAGACTATGTAACTGGTGTGGCAAAAACTGCTGATGGCAAGGGTATTACGTTTACTTTTTCTAAAGGAAGTCCTGTCACAGTAACTTTGGATGTGAAAGACGGTGAGCCGGGCAAAGATGCTCAGAAAATTACTTTTGACAAAGACGGCCAGATGTTAATTGACAATGAGCCTACTGGCATTTACCCGACTAAAGATGCAGAAAAAGCTCCTGTAAAAATCGAGGGTGGATTCTGGTATACTTTAAATGATAAAGGCGAATACGAAAATAGCAATATTCCCGTATCTGGCTTAGCCGTTGCTGGTAGCGAGGCGGACGGATGGACATTGACAGTGATTGATGCTAACGGCAACAAACAAGAAGTAAAAGTTCCAACAGCAGCTTCTTTGATGAGCGAATTTGAAATCGTTGGTTTGCTTGGTGATGATAACAAGATAAGCTCTGATGTTGTCGTATTGAATTATTCAGCAAATAAAGTTATTGCAAAATGGGAAGGTCCTAAAGGTACAATTGCAAAAGATGACTATATCGTTGCAACAGCTAAAGATCAAAAGACTTTATTGGTTCGTATGGCTCCGTCATCAGTTGACTTTACCGGCCAGTCATTTATTTTGGTAAATAGCAAGGGAAATTCTCAGGATTGGCTTGCATTGAACAGTGCTGTAGCTTATAATAAAGTATTGGCCAGAGCTGCTCAGAAAGCAGGATTATATACTTTCTCTTTGGCTCCTACAGTAGTCAAGAAAGCTGATTACAAAGCTGATGCTTGGAAAGTGGATGGTTCGGACATCAATACGCAAAAACTTGCTTTACAAAATGAGGCAGGAACTTTCACCAGCCAATTTGGCATTGAAGTTGCCCATGATGGTACTAAAATGGATGATGCTACAGTTAAATTAAATGGTAGTACTGTATTAGGCACCGAATCAACTCCTGTTGAAATCGACTTGAATGTTGATAATAAGATTACTTTTGATGCAGCAAATGCCGTATATGATGCATATATTGAATATTCTAATGACGATGATGTATTGTTTGCTATCGATCATGACAATGCTGCTATGACTTTCAAGGCAACTCAGATGCCGGATAGCGATACAAAGGCTGTATTTAAAGTTGTCGTTAGATACTTAAATGTTAATGGTAACGTAGTGTCAAAGGATATTTATGTGAAGGTTACCAAGTCTTTAGTTGACGGAGTTGTTTATGAAAGAACTCATAAGATTGTTGCAGATGCTACAAAGAACTTCTTCTCTATTGATTTGAAGAGCATGACAGATAAGATGAGTGCTGAAAACCTAGCTGTATTCAACAGAAATGCATTGGTAAATAATACAACATTCACTGTAAAGGATGCTAAGGGCGATGTTGTTGCCGGGTTAAATGGTGCTAAAGCTGCTACCCTGGTCGCTAAGGGTATCACTCCTTCTTTCCTTGATAAGGATGGTAAAGCAGTAACAGACAAGATTGCTGCTGCTACTACTGTGAAATTCGCTATTGATAATGAAAAGGCTGCTTCTAATTTCAAAGTCAATACTCCGTATACTATTGAAGTAGTTTATGCAGGTGCTGATGCCAAATTAGCTGATGCTACTATTAAGTTGACTCTGACATTACCTGCTTTGAAGGATATGTTCGTTCATCAGGATGGTATTTGGGTTAATGATATCGCTAGTGCTTATATGGATGAAGCAGCTAATGAAGGTGGTTCTACTGCTGCAAACAAAGCTGCTGTCTATACAATTAAGAATGCATTCAAGAACCTGGCAACAACTGTTGGTACTTCTACATTTGATGCTAACCTTGACGATGCAACCAAGATTGTTGGTGACTACAAGTCTGCTGATTTGTCTACTTTGAATGCATCAGCGATAAGCAGTACTAATATTGCTACATGGGCTATTACATTGAAAGATGATTTGAATGCCGATGGTACAAAGGATTTAAATGATAACGGTACTCAGAAGGGTTACAAACAGAATCTGACTATAGTAATCAGTAATGTCAACTACTTAGGATACTGGTCTTATGGCGATGAAACTTATAGCTTCACATTGAAAGTTATGAGTCCGATTTTGGAGGGTAAAGTATACGCTGTAGGTAATGAGGTCGTTATTCCTTCTGCTTCTTTGGATGGATATACAATTAACGACAATCATATCAAGGCTCATACTTACAATACAGAAGTGGTTTACAGTATCTTCTCTGATACAGACAATGGTACTTGGAAGCGTAAAGAAATCAAAGCTGTAACATTTAAGTCTGGTAACGAAGAATTGTTCACAGTTCCGGTAAATGGTACTGAGTATAAAGCTGCAACTGGTACTCCGGGTAAGGATGATTACGTAGCAGCTAAGAACGGTTCTCTTACTATAACCAAGGTTTCTGGAACTAGCATTGATACTAAAGTTAAGACTAACATCAAAGTCACCGTAACTGATGCTTGGGGTTATGATCTTGACCAAGAAGTTCCCGTTAAGATTACGGTAAAGAAGGATTAATTTGATTATTTCTAAACTATAAAAATAAAGAGGTTGTGCCTGTTGGACACAACCTCTTTTTTCTATACAGATTTTACAGAATGTAAAAACCTTCTAATAAATACAAATCCAAAACTATTTACGAGGTTTAACAACCATCTTCAATGTAATAGTTACATCATGTCCATAGGAATCCTTACAATTAATAGTCAATGTAGAAGGAACATCTTGTTTCGGATTAGAGCCAATATCTGTTTTTATAGCTTCAAAGACATTTGCCTTAGTGAAATCAACTTTGAAGTAGTCTTCTTTACCAGTTGCATCAGAAGTCAACTTAGCACTTTCAATGCTCAGACTTGATCCATAAGCATCTTTAAGTGCTGTACTAAACAATTTATCTATAGCATTAGTACCCCAGATATGTGCAGTGGTAGGAGCGGCTGCATTATTGCCATAAGTCAAATTTGTTGAATAAGGCAAGTTAGCATTAGCAGCTAATCCTAAATTTTCGCGAGTAGCCCATGCCCAAGTATGTACTTCCGGTTTATAGAAGCAGCAGTAAACTGTATTAAATGTTGCAGCTTCTACTATAACATTTTCATATTCACCAGCACTATTTTTCTTTGAAGAAATCTTACCATAATTGTAAACAACCTTAGTTGCATGCTCTGTCTTATTATCAATATAAGATTTTACAACTTCAATGCTTTGAGCACCGTTTACTGTTACATCTTTATCTTTATCTCCATCTTTTACAGAAGAAGCAAATGTTACATTGTATTGGTCAGCTTGGCCCAACCCGAAATTAATCAAGTTTTCAATAGGCATTGCACCCTTAGAAGCTTGACTTGCAGCCCAATTATCAGCAATCATATAACAATTATAGATGCCGTCAATTACTTGTTTGTCTTTAATGGAGAAGCCTTGTGGTAAAGTGGTTGGAATTTCTTTAGTCATAGTAACATTTAACGTTGCTAATACAAATCCATCCTCATTTTTGATAGTCAATGTACCATTATATTCCTTACCGTCTTCATATTTCTTCCAGTCTACTCCAGTTGGTCTAGTATAAACTTTAACAACTTTGCTGAAATCAACTCTCTCCAAAGTAGCATTTAACATATAGTTTGTATCATAAATCTCATGTCCTTCTGAGTCTACAAAATATGCATGGAATACAGGTTGGTTATTATCAATCTTATCAGTAGTCCATGTGGCTTGATAAGGTGCGGATAATTTACTTAATGTAACAGCTTCTGCTTCTGATTTAGTCATATCTACAAGAGTTGCATCATTTGCAGATGGAGTTACTACCGTATTAACAGTTTCCCATGTAGCAGCTTCTTTACCTAATTTCACATAGAAAGCTTTACCATCAGGATCAACCAATGTACCATCATAGTTTACAGCATACACACGGAAACCAATGATATCATCAATGATATTATCTCCATTAATAGTAATTTCTGTAGAAGTACCTTCCACAACGGTATTTAATCCTGTATATTCATAAGAGTTCCAAGCATTGATTTCAGATGGAGCTGACTCTACAGCATTTTGGCTATCTAATGTAACATAAATAGCACGAATATTTTTAGGAGCTTCTACTTCATTATCTTTTGTTGACAATGAAATAGTCAATGCCTTACCTTGAACAGCTGGATAAACAGATTCTCTTTGACGATTATCACCTTGCTTAACGTTTGTATTTGATTTGTCTAAACCAATAACAGTAGTAGATACACCATTTTTCCATTCTAACTCTTTATATTCTACAGGAGTATTATTTTCAGAAGCAGAATAACGATTGTGTATTTTATTTACATTCTTTTCATTAACAAAGAAGTTCAATCCATTTTGTGGAGTATACGCCTGCCAATCCAGAGTTAAGTCATAAGATGAAATAACTTCTCTTGTTTCAGCGGTAGATAAGGTGTTATTTACCTGTACAGCAAAGAGAATAGCTTTAGTATCATTACCAACTTTGGTTTCTGTTACAGCAGAAAAAGCTTTTTCATCATAATTCTTTAAAGCAACTGTAACTTCCCATAATCCATTATTTCCTGCCGCACGGCTTAATAACCCGTTATATTTCTCAACTTTCTGAACAGATAAGAATTCATTCAGATTCTGTCCTTGGCTATTAGTCAAAGAAATCATTTCTGGAGTCAAGACTGCATTAGTCGGAGACACACGTACTACAAACTTATCTCCTGTTTGAATTTGATTACCTTTGGTGAAGGTAATGGCATTTGTAATACCTTCACTAAATACATTTTCTTTTTCAATAGCAGTAGAAAAAGTCAGTCCATCGCCTGTAGGATTAGCAGAATACGAAGCCACCAGTTCTACACTAGTAACCATATCAGCAATCTTACCAACAATGTCTTCTACTTTCTTAGTAGCAGCATCAACTTTCTCTGCCATATCTTTTAATGCAGCATCTGTGGATTCTTCTACTTCCTTTTTTAATGTCGCAATTTCTGCTTGAACAGCTTTGATCGCTTCTGCCTTTGCATCTGCAACAGCCTTGTCTGCAGCGGCTTTTGCAGCAGCGGCAGCATCACCAGCAGCTTTTGCAGCAGTTTCAGCGGCAGTTGCCTTAGCAAGAGCATCGCTTGCATCTTTTGCGGCAGTAGTTAAAGCAGCCTGCAAAGTAGCGATCTGAGAAGTCATGTCCTCCTTAGTCGCCAGTTTGTTAATTTGTTCCTGCAAATTGTCTATGTCATCATCATAGTCTTTACAAGATACAAACGTTCCTGTTGAAGAAACCATCAAGGCTCCGAACAGGATTGCACTTAAAAATTTTTTGTTCATAA
>ENA-OROQ01001187-OROQ01001187.1-human-gut-metagenome-genome-assembly--contig:-NODE-1187-length-15216-cov-2.12037_pt1 | contig 15216 bp, 18 predicted proteins | sample MGYA00242136_ERZ509062 | MGnify/ENA primary metagenome ERZ509062 (study PRJEB26280, sample SAMEA2338735) | human gut metagenome | biome: human gut; feature: human-associated habitat; material: faeces...
TCACGAGCTCGCCTCGGGCGACGCAGCGTTGATGAAGAACTATCTGACCCGCAATCGCCGCGACCGACGGTTTGACAAGACGGTGACCGCTGCCATTCGGGATGGGAGGTCACTGGCCGCCGACGTCATCAGCCGCATTGCTGGGCAATATGAGGACTCCCTGTTGAAACTGCGCGGCGATACGATCAGCCGAACCGAAACGTTGACAGCCCTAAATGCGTCCAACCAAGAAGCATTCCGGCAAGGTCTCGACAAGACCGACTATACCGAGCAGGACGTAACGAGGGTTTGGAACACCGCCCATGACGAACGTGTCCGCCACAGTCATGCGGCCATGGATGGGCAGGAAGTGAAGGGGCTCAATACTCCCTTCACTGCTCCGGACGGATCGCGACTTCTCTATCCCGGCGATGCTTCGCTGGGCGCGCCGGCAAACCAGATCATCAATTGCCGATGCATGCAGTTCATCCGGCTGAACTATGCCAAGGGCGTCGACTAGTGGCACAGCAGAATTTCAGTGCGTCGGTTGATGCATGGGTCTTGGAAACCCACCGTAGAGTGGTGGCAGTCTTCAGAACGGCAACACAGTTTGTCGTAGAAGACATGATCAAGAGAACGCGCAGAGATACAGGGTTCTTGGCCGCAAGTGTAACCGTTTCGATGGACGGCCCCGCACCTATGATCCGTCCTTTGCCTCCCGGCAGTGTCAAAGATCAATATCCTGTTCCGGAACAATACGCCCTGGCAATTGCAGGTGCCGATATCGGCCAGACGATGTGGGCAACCTATACGGCCAACTATGCTGCCCATCGCGAATACGGGACACACGGCCAAACGGGCGACGGCATGGTGCGGCTTGCTGCGCAGAACTGGCCGCAGCATGTCGAGCGCGCTACAGCGACGGTCAAAGCAGGGGGTTCGTAATGCCGACAGTTGAAAGCACGATCCCGAGCATTCTCTTCGCGCGGGTCGCGGAATTGGCGCTCACCCCAGCCTTGCCGGTTTCATTTCCAGACATTCCGTTCACACCACCCGCAAGCGCTTATCTTGAAGTGCGTCATTTGCCGAACGGCAATGTGAACCTGTTCGTTGGCGATGACGCGCCGATTCAGTATCGGGGCATTCTTCAAATCACGATCGTCTATCCCTCTGGCAAGGGAATTGTCGCACCGAACGAAGTGGCTGGAAAGCTCGTCGACCACTTCAAGAAGGGCACCATATTGCGTAGCTCTGGTGTCAGACTGCGGATTTATGAGCAGCCCTCTGTCGCGGCCGCAGTGCAGGATACAGAACGTGTCCGCGTTCCTGTCAGCATCCTCTATCAAGTTTTTTACTGATCCGGTTCGCCGGGCATCGCCCCGAAAGGGGTTTATTCTTGTCATTGAAAGGACAGACCCATGATTACGACCGCTTCGGGCGCGAAGATCTATATCGGCCCAACAACCGCTGTGACAGGCGCGACAGATGCCGCAATTATCACGGCTTACAAGGCCTTGACCTTCGTTGAAGTCAAGGAAGTCGAGAACCTTGGTGAATTCGGTGATAAAGCCGCTGACGTCACCTTTACATCGCTATCCGACGCACGCGTCCGTCACCTGAAGGGCGCCCGCGATGCTGGCGTGCTTTCCTTGGTCGTGGGCCGTGATCCGTTTGATCCAGGCCAGATTGCAGCTCGCGCTGCCGAACGAACGAAGTTCGCCTATGCGATCAAGATTGTTGCGGCAGATGCACCAGACGAAAACGATACACCCACAACCTTCTTTTTCCACGCTTTGGTGCAGTCGGCAAAAGAGAACTTCGGTGCTGCTGACAATGTGGTCAAAACCTCTATCGATCTCGGTATTACTACGCCGATCTACGAGGACGTTGCGGCCATCGTTCCTTAATGGGATGCGCCGTATGGCGCCTCCACTCCAGCTTAATTTAAACAGGAAACAATACACATGGATCTGACCACGCTCGCCGTTTCCAGTGAAGGCGCAGTACTCACGCTGACGCATCCAGTAACCGGCGCAGAATTGCCGGTAAAGATTACCTTGCTCGGCACCGATAGCCCAGTTTTTCGTAAGGCGCAGCGAGCTATCGTGAATCGCCGCTTGAAGCAGGGCAAAAAGCCAAACCTGACTGCAGAGGAGATCGAGTCCGAGGGCGTTGACGCACTTGTATCATGCACAGTGTCGTGGATGGGGGTTGAGATTGACGGTAAGAAATTGGAATGCACACCAGAAAATGTCCGGAAGGTCTATACAGATATCCGGCTCCCGTTCATCCGCGAGCAAGTTGATACCTTTATCGCCGAGCGAGCAAATTTTATGAAGGCCTTGCCGGAGAGCTCTTAGACTTCGCTGAGGCTTCATTCTCCCAAGCAGGGCGACAAATCAAAACACTTCCCGATTTCCCGCATCGACTGGATTATCTCTGGGATTGGTTTCTTGAACTCAATCGAACCAGGCAATCGGGTATGTCAACCAACCCAATCAGTTGGATGGAAATCGATGCTTTCTCTCGCGGGATGGATATCGAAATTGATCCATGGGAGCGATCGGTAATCCGACGCCTAGACGTTGCCGTGTTAGCTGTATCCGAAAGGAAGTCAAAGTCTAGGCCCGAGAAGCAATCAAGGATGGAGGTCGACGCGACCGACGGCAAAGGCGTTGCTTCGCTACTTCGTGGGTTCGGAAGAAAGTGACGCGAAAAATGAAACCCCGCCATTTCTGACGGGGTTGACATGGGGCGCGAGACCGGCAGAGCCAATCACCGCCCAAAACCTCTTTCGAGGACATTCCCACTTTATCATTCACGAATGGAGATTGAAATGACCCCGAATGAAAGACTTATTGGGGTAATGCTGAAGTCAGTTTTACCGAAGCCCCTGTCTCGTTCTCAAGTTCTGTCTTGTATTGCTCCAGTCTCTTCGCCACCTGCTCGTAAACCAATGCTGATCCTTGCAAGTGAGAATTCCGTTGCGCCAAATCTTTTTGGTGGCCAACTAGATCGCCGAGAATCAAAACACCTTCGCCTGGTGAAAGTTTTTTGAGATTTATGAGTCTGAGAATGAGGCGGCTGGTCATGTCCGTTGAAGAGACCACTACACCATTCATCTGCTCAGCAATTTGCTTGAACGCTTCTTCCAGTTCTTTGTCCATTCATTCCCCCTGTTACTTGGCTCGTGGAGCTAACCAGAACGGGTGGTAGGAGTCGAGTCTGTCAACTGGAGGTTGCTGCCATGACGGTCAGTCTTGGGACTTCTCGCTCCGGCTCAAGCCGGGCTGATCTTTGAGGCGCTCGTCGGGCTTTCGCCCTAAACCAATGCCTGGTTGACGCTTGAGTAGGTCATCGTTCGGGGATGGGCCTAAGCCGATCGGCAGATTTCGTTTTTCGGTTTCGGCTTTTATTGCCTTCGCAAGGTCGTCGAGCACCGCGCTGATCTGTTCCCGCGTATAAGGAGACGGATCATCAGGTAGGTCGGTCTTCAGATCTTCAATCCTCTCTAGGATTGCATCGAAACTGTCGGTGTCTGGATAGAATGTTTCCAGCGCATTCACTATCTCTGCGTTCATCGAACGGCCGTTGACATCAGCTTCTTGCTTAATCCTGTCACGCATACCTGGCGGCAAGCGCAGTGGAAATTGATCTGAACCTCGACCCGGCTTCTTATCTGTCATGCGTTCTACCTCTCTTTTTATATCACTGTGATTTTTTCAATTGACAGTCAATCAAATCACTGTAATTTAAATTACCGTAATGTATGAAAGGAAGGTGAATTAAACGTGACAAATACAGGCCGAGGCTCAGACCAGTTTTCTATTCGCTTCCCAGAAGGGTTGCGGGACGTGATCAAAACTGCAGCAGCCAAGAACCGTAGAAGTATGAATTCTGAGATTATTGCTCGCCTCGAACGCATTTATTGCGTTGGAGAAGGCGCAGCGGGGGAAGGTTTTGCCGACACAGCCCCCGCTGCTCAAATCAACAGCGCCGCCTAGCCGGGCGACCTGTCTATCAACCAAGGTTTATAAGGAACCTCCGATGACTAACCAGACACATACAACAAATGCCGCCGCTCGTGTAGAGGGCAATTTCATTCCGCTTGATGCCGAGCGACAGCCTGTGGTCTTCGCAAAGGAGGGGGAGATATTTGCCAACAGTCGTGATGTGGCATCATTCTTTGGGAAAAATCACTTCGACGTACTGAAGGCAATCCGCAATTTGATCGCTACTGAGCCTGATTTGGGTGTACGCAATTTTGCATCGTTTAAAATCAATGACTTAACTGGTGAAGCCACTTCGCACTACGAAATGGATCGAGATGGGTTCACTCTACTCGCGATGGGTTTTACTGGTACGAAGGCATTGAAGTTTAAGCTGCAATACATTCAAGCCTATAAAGCCCTCGAAGCAGAAGTTAAGAGACTGTCCGATTCACCACAGACGATAAACCTCAATGATGCCAGTGCGTTGCGTGGGCTATTGTTGACGTACAGTGAAAAGACCCTGGTGCTTGAACAGCGCGTGCAGGAACTCGAGCCGTCTGAAAGGGCGTTAGATCGTATCTCAAAGGCCGATGGCAGCACGTGTATCACCGATACCGCGAAGATGTTGCAAATGCGCCCGAAAGATTTGTTCAGCTACCTTCGGCAAAATGGCTGGATCTACCGTCGGCCAACAAGCGGTACCGACCTTGGGTATCAATCCAAGATCATATCCGGGCTTCTTGAGCATAAGGTGACTGTTGTCACGCGCGCGGATGGATCGGAACGGGAAACCACACAGGTTCGGGTCACGGCGAAGGGGCTGACAAATCTCGCCAAGATCATCAAGCCAATTGCGAGGGAAGTGCAATGAGCTTTCACTTCTCGCGCAGGTCATTCCTCCAATACGCCCCCTTAGCAACGGCAGCGGTCGCGATTCCAGTGGTTTCCCTTGCGGTGGAACAGGAAGAACCTTGGACAAAAGCACGGCGCTTGTCGAAAGAGCTTTCCGAAGCTCTTGCCGAATGCGGCGAAGGCCGCTGGTATGCGATGGTTATGCCAAAGGGGCACACTCACCCGTCAGGGTTTGCAGCAATACCAAACAAAACGGAATAAGTTGCTCCTGTATCCCCATCCGGGCGCAGATAAAGAAGCCAGCCCCAAACGGTCGGGCTGGCCTCTCAAGGAATAGCGCGGAGACTGTTTGCCCGACAGTCTGGCGAGGATCATGGCAGGGCGGGCGAGGCGAGTTATGGTGTGGCCGGGTGTGTCGGGCCATGTCGGGGTGAGGCAGGCATTGCCTGCACTTGTTTCCCCATCCGAGTGTAAAAAGGGATGGCCTCAAAGCCATCCCTAGTCACTTACAGCGGCATCCCTTGACGAGAACAGACTTGGAAAATAGCCGTTGATACTTCTGGGACGCCGCCGATGCCGCCAACACGGAAGGTGTCAGCTGAGGTGAATTCTCCAGAAAATGGGGTCATTCCAGTATACCCACCATATGAATTCTTGGCATTGACCAATCCACAAACTGTGATGGCCCGGCCATTAACTTCTCTGCCGGCGAGGATCGTTCCAAACTGAACTGATCCTGGGTCCTTCAATTTTGCGGTAACCGCCGACTTAATAGCAGAGGTTTGTGCCGCTGAGAGAGGTGAAGGAACCGTAGCCGGAATGTTTGGCGCGGTTGTGCATCCGGTCAATAGCATGGCTGCAAGAATAGCAGTCCTAGATTTTCTCATAACTCCCCCGAGGCTTCCATGGATTTAGCAACGCTTGGTTTGGCGGTCGATTCTCGACCTGTCAAGGCTGCCAACGATGACTTACGTTCGTTTCAAGGAGCGGCGCGCGGTGCGCAATCGTCTGCGGAAGGATACACCCGAGGCGTTGACCGTGCGGTACGCGCTACGGACAAGCTGGCCGTTAGCGCCAACGGTTCTCTGCGAGCATTCGGATTATTGAAGACAGGGCTCCTTGCTCTAGGTGGTGCGCTCAGTTTCAAGACCATTATGGACTTGGCAGACGGTTGGACCGATCTGTCGTCGCGGGTGAAGATCGCAGCCGGTTCGATGGAGAAGGGCGGGGCGGTAATGGACCGCTTGTCCGAGATGGCTCGACGCACATATTCCAGCTTGGGGCAGACCGCTGAAAGCTATCTTCTGAATGCAACGGCTCTCAAGGAATTGGGATACTCAACTCAAAAGCAATTGGATTTCACTGAAGCGCTCAACAATGCACTTGTCGTCTCTGGTGCAAAGGGTGAGCGGGCCGCTTCGGTCATGAATGCTATCTCTAAGGCAATGGCGGGTGGCAAACTTCAAGGCGATGATTTGAACACCGTTATTCAAACTGGCGGTCGAGTTGCCGAAGCTCTGGCGGCTGGTCTTGGAGTGACGACGAACCAACTCCGCAAGCTGGGCGCAGAGGGCAAGATCACATCCGACAAGACGATGAAAGCTCTGTTGTCCCAGCTTGAAAAGTTGCGCGAAGAAGCTGACTCTATGCCCGCGACGATGGGGGACGCTTTTACACTGATCGGCAACAGTCTGCTTCGAGCTGTGGGTGTGTTTGATCAGGCGAACGGCATTTCGGGCACCTTTGCAACAATGCTGATCAAAATCGCTGACAACATGGAGCGATTGATAACCATTACGGGCACGGCAATTACAGCCTACGGTACGTATTATGTTGCATCCATGGCTGCAGCCGTTGTCGCCACCACTGGCCTTAGTGGAGCGCTCACATTTTTGCGAGGCGCACTGGTGCGAACTGGCATCGGCGTACTGGTCGTTGCCCTGGGGGAAATTGTCTACCAGTTCATGCAAGCTCGGCGAGCCACTGACAGTTGGGGTGAGGCATTCTCACTTGTTGCGGGGCGAGTGAAGACACTTATTGAAGGTGTAAGATATGTCTTCTATGCGCTGACTGAAACCATGAGATCGGCATGGGCGGGCGCAATGGCCTCTATGTTGCAAACCACCCAGGCAGCGATAGAGCCAATCGCACGGCTCTTCAATCTGCCCTTCGGCGGCTTTGGCGATGATATAAAGCGGTTGAACTGGGAGAAGAAAGACCGCAGTGAATTCGCCTCTGCGGATTTGAGCGAGGCTGGAAAGAAGTTTTCTGAAGCGTTTGAGAAATTTAAAACCGACAAATCCAATGTCGATCTAAGCGCAGATGGCGGTGCTGGCCACCGCATTGCAGAAACAAGCAAGGCCGCCGAGAGGGCAAAAAAGGCATATGACGATCTGGTCAAGTCGGCAAGAGATCGAATCGAGCAAATGGACCTCGAGGAAAAACTTGTCGGGAAGACAGGGGTAGCAGCCGAAACGTTACGTATGAAATTGGAACTGCTTCAAAAGGCCCAAAACCACGGACGCACGATCACTCCGAAGCAAACCAAGCAATTGGAAGATTTGGCAGAACAATACGGCAAGGTTGCCGCTCGCGTTGCAGAATTGCAGATGGCCGAAGAGTTGCGGTTCGAGCGTACACAAATGTTCCGAAGCCCAGCCGAGCAGCGAGTATACACCGATCTTCGTCAAGCTGGCCTTGATCCAGAGAGTGCAGCCGGTCAACGATTAGCCACCCAGATAAGATTGAATGAGCAGTTACAGATAAGCAAGGAGATGACAAAGGATTTTGCTTCGAGTTTCATCAGTGACATCATGAATGGAAAGAGCGCCTTGGAGGCACTTACTGGAGCATTAAAAAAGCTAGCAGATAAGTTGCTCGATATGGCGCTCGACTCCGCGATCAATAGCCTTTTCAAAAACTTGTTTGGATCTGCTGGTGGCCTTCTCTCAAAGGGGTTGTTCCCCTCTGCACCAATGGGGGGCTCTCCAATGAGCGGAATTGGCCTCTTCGCCGAAGGTGGTGTTTCAAACAAGCCTGCAATTTTTGGCGAAAGCGGCCCAGAAGCCGCGGTACCTTTGCCAGACGGTCGCCATATCCCCGTGAAGATGATGAATGGTGGTAATGGCGCCTCGCAACGTACAGTTGTCGACGTGAACGTGTCTGTCGATGACGACGGCAAGCTTGTGGTGATTGCACGGCAGGCCGGATCACAGGCCGGAGCCGAACAAGCCGACGCTCGTGTGCGGAGCTTTAGTCAACGAGAGCTTCCGGATCGAATGAACCAGATCAAAATGAATCCGAGGCAGAGGTAAGGCATGGCGATCACCTATCCGTATCCCGTCTCGTTTTTGGCTGACCGGCTAAACATCGAAACTGTCACATGGGACATCAAACGCAACGATGAGCTGTCTGGCTCGGGTGACAGTCGTATCTGGCAAGCCGAACTGGCGGCACCCCTTTGGACCGGCGATGTCACTCTAAATGTTGGCTACCATGATGATCTCAAACAAATAGCAGCACTCATTCGTAAGCTTCATGGGGCGCAGGAGCAGTTCTTTCTTTACGACCCATTGTCGAAATATCCGCAGTTGGACCCTACCGGTTCGATACTGGGTGCGTCGGCAGTCCGGGTTAACAGCGTCGGGACAGGCGGGAGAACGATTAGCCTCAGGGGATTGCCTGCGGGCTATGTCCTCACGCTCTCCGACAAGATGCAGATCGCCTATGCTTCATCTCCAATTCGAAATGCATTCCTCGAAGTCTCCGACCTTATCGTGACTGCAGATGGATCAGGTGCGACAGGACAATTCGAGATTTTCCCGAACGTGCCAACCGGCGTGGCGGCAAATGACATCGTCACATTGGCAAAGCCTGCTTGCAAGGTTTTCATCATGCCCACCAGTCACAACCCTGGATCAGCATCCGGCCTTATGACAACCGGTGCGACATTCAAAGTTATGGAAAAGCGCTGAGATGAAAAACAGTAGTGCTGAAATGGTGGCTGCACTTGTGGCCGCTCGCGATCAGGGTTTGGCTCCACGCCAGTTTCTTCTTGTTCAGGCGAAAGAGCGATCGACAGGACTGCCGTTTGAGCGTGGTTTCTGGTCAGGCGATGAGGTGATTACGATTGCCGTACCAGATCGAAATACCGGAGTTCTTGTGAACAAGGACTTCTTCGGCGCAATGAACCTCAATATCAGCCCGATCCCCCGTGTTTCAGACCTGACAATTCAGACTGTGACGGGGGACCTATCTCAGATCGCTATGGCCGTTCAACAGATTGCCCGACAGTACGATCTGCGTCTTGCAAAGGCCGATATCTACGAAGTCACGCTTGATCCGTCGACGCGGCTACCTGTCTCCAGTCCGGAGATTGTTTTCTTGGGTGAAGTCAACGGCAATCCAATTGATACGCCGGCGGTTGGTGATGATGGAAAGATATCGCTCGAATTGAACTCGGACGCGATCAGCATGTTGACGCGGACCAATCCCAGCAAGAGTTCCTATGAGGGTCAGAAGCGGCGGGGCGGAGATGAAATGGGTCTCTACTCAAGCACCCTCAGTTCTTGGAACGTACCATGGGGGCAAAAACGTGAAAACTCTTGAGCGTCTGCCCAACTGGCGTACTCGGTTCGAAGCCGCGATCGATGAAATCAAGTTTGTGCCCTTCGATTGGGCAGAGCAGCATGATTGTGGACCGGGACTTGCTGGCCGCTTGGTCTATGCAATCACCGGTGAAGACCTCACAGTCAAGTATCAGGGAAAATACAAGACCGCTGCCGGGGCATTGAAGGTCATGCGCAAAGCAGGCTTCGACAACCTTGCCGATCTGGTCGCTTCATTCCTTCCCGAAATTCACCCATCTCAAGCCAGTCTCGGCGATATCGTCGCCTATGAGATGGATAGCCCATTTGGGTTTGCCCTCGGCGTCGTCAATGGCGAGCGCGTGTTTGTCCTGCGCCCAGAAGGGGTAGGAACAATGGATCTTCTCGCCGCAAAGCGAGCCTTCAAGGTCGGATAAATGAAATTCATTGCTGTTATCTTGACCGCGGCATGGTTCATGCTGGCGGCGCTTTCGGCTGCCCATGCGGAGCCTATAACCATAGCTCTGTTTGGTGCAGCATTTGCTGCCACCACGGCCGGCGCAATCGTAACCTATCTGATTGGCGCCGGGATAGCCTATGGCATCAGTCTGCTTCAGCAGGCGCTATTCGGCCAAGACCAGCCAACGCAAACGCAGGGCGTCAAGCTCACTGTCCAGATGGGCGACGACAAGCCAATGTCGTTTGTTGCCGGGACGAGTGCGACCTCTGGAAAGCGCAAATACATTGGTGCCTGGGGCAAAGACGGGAAGACCCCGAACGCTTATCTGACGGACGTAATTGAGGTAGGAAGTCTCCCAGCACCAGGCGTGCCTGCCTTTTGGGTTGACGATAAGAAAGTCACTGTTCTCTGGAATGAAGCGCCGGTCGAACAAGGATATCCTGTTCTTGAGTTCAGAAAGAACGGGAAGGACTATTTTTGGGTCAAGTACCGCGATGGTATGCAGACGGCAGCCGATCCATTTTTGCTTGCAAAGTTCAGCACCGATCCAGACCGGCCGTACAAGTCAACGATGATTGGGCGAGGATGCCCGCAGTTTATCGCTACAGCTCGTCTTAATCAGGACTTCTTTCCGGGCCAGCAGCCAGCCTATCTTTGCGAGCCACCTCTCCTCCGTTGGTACGACGTCCGCAAGGATTCTTCTGTCGGAGGTTCAGGCTCTCACCGTTGGGGCGATTGGTCGACATACGAGCCGTCAGACAATCCGGTCATCATAATCTACAACATCATCCGGGGCGTGTATTACGGCACTGAATGGGTCTATGGCGGCCAAAACCTGCCAGCATTTCGTCTGCCCGCGTCGAACTGGATGGTTGCGGCAAATGAATGCGACCGGTTGATCCCTCTGGCCGGCGGTGGCTTCGAAAAGCAGTTCCGATGCGGCACTGAAGTCAACTGCGATATGGAGCCGTTGGCTGTCATTGAAAAGCTGAAGAAGTCTTGCAATGCACGTATCGCCGAAGTCGGCGGTATCTTCAAGATCCTTGTGGGCGCGCCAGGTGCAGCCGTATATTCGTTCTCGGATGGAGATATTCTCGTCACCAAGGGGCAGAGCTTCACTCCATTCCCGGGCCTGAGCGAAACCTATAACGGCATCGAGGCGACATATCCGGAGCCTTTGGAGAAGTGGGCAACAAAGGACGCGCCTGCTCGGTATTCGGCCGATCTGGAATCGGCAGACGGGAACAGGCGGCTTGCGTCTGGTGTAACGTTCGAGGCTGTGCCTTTCCCAATTCAGGTCCAGCGGCTCATGAAGCTTCTCCTTGAGGAGGATCGGCGCTTCCGGGTTCATTCGTTTTACCTGCCACCGGATGCTTGGTTCCTTGAACCAAACGACGTTGTCTCGTGGACGTCGGCTCGCAACGGTTACATCAACAAGAAGTTCCTGATTGTTCGGATCGATGGTGAGCGCAGCATGAACCAATTGGTTGTGCTGAAGGAGATTGACCCATCCGATTATGATTGGTCGACGAGCGAACAGTTGCCTATTTCAGTCGGCCCGATTGGTCCGATTGTTCAACCTTCCCATCCGATGTTCGGGTGGCAGGCACTGCCGGCGACATTCGATGATGCAAGTGGCCCCCGCCGTCCTACTATTGAAGTGTTCTATGCCGGCGATCAGGACGGTGTTGATCGCATTCGAGTGGAGGTCTACGTCAAAGATACGGGGGCACTTTGGTTTGATGGTGAGCTTCCTTACGATGCCCCGCTGGATCAGCAGTATTCTACCAAGCTCATCGCGATTTTTCCTGCGAATACTGATTTTCTTGTACGTGGGATATTCGTCTCGAACATCGGAAAAAACTTCACCTGGTCCGGGCTGATTGAAGTCAGAACGCCGAACGTTCTGCTCGGCGCTGGAGACATCTATCTGCCCGGTATGGTCGACGGCGTTCTTCAGCGTCTCAACGCAAAACTCGATTGGATCGGTAAATCCATCCGGTTTGCCGATGAGGAACGCCAGCGGATCGATGCACTGCTCGCCGAGGCCGGTGCGCAGTCGTTCGATGACCGAAAGGAGATAACGGCATCGGTTGGAGCATTCTCCGCATCGTTTTCCGATCAGATCACGGTTGTGGCTTCCGACACGGCCGCCGCTGTCCTGAAGGTCACGCAACTCACCGCACAAGTGAACGATCCGGTGAATGGGTTGAATGCCCTGTCTCAGATCACCGACACGCTGTCGGCCACGGTTTATGATCCCGGTACCGGCCTTGCAGCGATCACCAACCGGGTGAGCGTAACCGAGGCACGGGTAGGCAATTTCTACGCCAACGGAATTCTGCGTTTTGAGCAGATTGCTACGCAAGTTGGCGCGCAATCGACGGCTGGACTGAGCGTTGCAGCAAGCGGTGCCGGTCCAGCATCACAGGCCGCCCTGTTCCTCAGTGCCATCGCCGGAGGCACAAGCGAAGTCGGAATAACTGCCGATTCTTTCTATGTGGTTCAGGCTGGGGCAAAGCGGCGCCCGTTCGTCATTCAGGGCGGCGTGCTCTATGCCGACGAGCTGCGCGTCAACAAACTGGTTGGCCTTTCCGCCACTCTTGGCGCTGTGGATATCAGCGAGGCTGTGATCGGCAACCTGATCGTTGGAACGTCCAATCTTGGGATCGATTCTGTCACAAGCAGCGCGCGCGTCAGCGGGCAGGTGTACCGTGATCCCAATCCAAGCATTGGCTATGTCAATCTTTACCTGACGGCGAATATGCCGGTGACCAGCCGGTCGTTGATGCAGATCAATTGGAGCGGTTCATTCAGCTACAACGCAGTTAATGGCGGACGATTCACGATCATCGTGACAAACACGACAACGGGAGAAGTCGTCTACTCCAAGTCGTTCGTGCTTTCATCGGGCGCGACGAATGTCTCTCAATCAGCGGTTGATTTCTTCTTCGGAAACAACGCGGCGGGAAACAACACTTTCGAAGCGAAAATGACCGACGGCAACCAGACCGCCGGCCTCAACATTTTCAACACAACGTTGACCGCCCTTTGGTGGAAACGCTGAACTAACTCAACCCAACCAAGCTTCAACCTTTCACCCGCCAGTGCGGGGAGGAGAACCCATGTCCGAACGCATCCAGATTGACCCGATGGTGGTGGTCAATGAACAGCGCGAGCTGATTGGCTTCTACGAGAACCGCAATCTTCTGCTCGCCAATGAAAACCAGAAACTGAGGGAAGGGCTCGAACAGGCAAACGCATCGATCGCTCGACTGACAGAGGACCTCGCCGATTTGTCGCCTGAAGAGCCGGCAAAGGTCGAGAAGAAAGGAAAGGCAAACTGATGGCCGATAATCCAGACATTACAGCAGGCACGGCGTCAGTTGTTGCTGGCACCAAGGCCGTTACAGGCGCTGGCACCTTCTGGAGCACGGATGAGATCCGTTCAGGTGATCTATTCGCCAGTGATGGCTACCCAGGCGCGCGCATCGACACGGTCAACAGTGATACCTCGATCACGCTCCGGGACAACTGGCGAGGGTCTTCACTACCGGCCGGCTCATCCTATTACATCCGATATCAGCCCGACGGCTCGCGCTACGCAGCATTGCTCGCCGCGGTGCGGAAAATACTCAGCCTGCCCAACCTCACGGCTTTGTCGGGTCTCGTCGGTGCGGCAGGGCGGATCCCGATCTTCACCGGATTTGGCACTATGTCCACCGTGGACAAGCTGGACTTGGTCACTGGAGTTAACGCGGACAAGAAGGTTGCAACACTTGCCGCTCGCGCTGCTTACGACGGCGAGGCCGAAGGCTTTTCGGTTCTCGTAGCAAACATTGGAGACGGTCGCTCGGCCATCTACTTCAAGAACAGCCCTACGATCGCGGATTGGTCGCCCCCAGCCTATCTGACCGGCCCGAATGGATCATTCCAGTCAAAGGGCGCTTACAGCAACGCCACGGCATATGTTGCCGGCGATGTGGTGTTGCAGAACGGATCGTCATGGATTGCCCGCGTAAGTACAACAGGCAACCCACCACCCGCATTGCCAGTGACTTCGAACTCGCAGTGGTTCCTGCTGTCTGCGGCCGGAAATGGGTTTCAGTCTAAGGGCGATTATGCTGGAGCGACAGCATACGTGAAAGATGACGTTGTTCTCTATAATAATTCATCCTGGATCGCCCTCCAGTCGACGACTGGCAACGCACCGCCTGCACTGCCTGCAACATCGAATGCGTATTGGTTGCTGATCGCCGCAAAGGGTTCGGGTGACGTAAGCGGGCCGGCCACTTCGACGCCGCTTAGTCCGGTAAAATTTGCTGATGCGACCGGTAAACTGTTGAAAGACGCAGGCTATACGTTCGCGTCATTGAGCGGGGGCTGGCGTAATAAAGTTCGTAATGGCTGGTTCGATCTTTGGGATGTGGGCATAGCGCAAACGTCTGTCGGTTATTTTTCAGACAACGGATGGGCCAATCAACATGCAGTTGGCTCGAAAACTCATTCCCGACAGTCTTTTGCGCTGGGACAGACGCAAGTTCCTGGCAATCCAAGGTATTTCTCTCGAACCACTGTAACGTCTGGCGGCACTGCTGCGGCATATAGCCTAAAACAGCAAACGATAGAAAATGTGTTTACGCTGAGCGGGAGACAAATCACCGTTAAATTCTACGCCAAAGCCGATGCAAACAGGAATATGGGATTTATTCTGTCCCAAAGCTTCGGAACGGGCGGTTCGCCTTCATCGGCTGTCTCTGTTGATACGCGTGCTGTCGCTTTAACCACCGCATGGCAGAAATTTTCGTTCACAATCAATATGCCAAGCATTACCGGGAAAATTCTTGGAACAAATAACGATGACTGTTTCGTTGTTTACTTCTGGTTCGAAGCTGGCGCTACAGCGCACCCGGCAATGAATGCGCTCATTGGTCTTCAATCCGGTACATTTGATATAGCAGGCGTGGAAATTGTCGAAGGCGATGCAACGGACGAACCGGGCCCACTAGAAATTCGCAATATTGGGACAGAGGCCCTTATCGGCCAACGGTATATGCACTGGATGGACAGCCAAGAAAGCGCATTCAAAAACTTCGCTTCCGGCTTCTTTATCAGTAATGCCGCCGCAATTTTTCAGTTGGTCCATCCAGTAAAGATGCGTGCGGCCCCGTCATTTTTTAGCGGTGGCGCATCTTCATTTGGCGGCACGGCCATATCGCAAGACGTACCGGGGCGGGACGTGTCGCGTATCAATCTCTCTATCGCAGGCACTCAGGGTAACGGCGCTAACTTACAGGCAGCAAGCACCACAGGCACATTCCTCTATTTTCTTGCGGAGATTTAAATG
>ENA-OROQ01001201-OROQ01001201.1-human-gut-metagenome-genome-assembly--contig:-NODE-1201-length-14998-cov-33.3293_pt1 | contig 14998 bp, 7 predicted proteins | sample MGYA00242136_ERZ509062 | MGnify/ENA primary metagenome ERZ509062 (study PRJEB26280, sample SAMEA2338735) | human gut metagenome | biome: human gut; feature: human-associated habitat; material: faeces...
AACAGTAAACAATATTATATGGATCGTCCCCGCATCGCCGGTGATTATCATGGACAGGCACCGATAATATGGTGTGCTTATGCATTATTGAATAAATAAAACAATAAAAGACCGGATACAGATCTATGGAGTTTTTTTATTCATAGTGTATTGTTGCTTTTAACATAACATATATTTATTTTTGAAGGGTCTGAAATTATAATGCTTGAATATGAAAAGAGAATTTTGTATTTTTATTGTACTTTTTTTAGTGTTTCATATACATGCTCAATTAGTATACCGCGATGCTTCGAATTTTCCACTATTAGGAAGAGCGACAGAGAGTGCTGGGGCACGATATGAAAGGTTCCCGGATTCATTAAAGAATATTTCTCGTGCTCCATTATGGAATTTAAGCCGTAACTCTGCGGGAATGGCAATACGTTTCCGTAGTAATTCCACTACGATAGCAGCTAAATGGGTGGCTCTTTTTAATACCCACATGAATCATATGACTGATACTGGTGCAAAAGGTTTAGATCTTTACTGTCTTCAGAAGAATGGTGACTGGCGTTTTGTCAATAGTGCCCGTCCGAAAGGAAAAACAAATCAGGTCACCATTATAAAAAATATGCATCCTGAAGAAAGAGAATACATGCTTTATTTGCCATTGTATGATGGTCTTGTTTCTTTGTCTATCGGAGTTGATTCTTTGGCTACTATTAGTCAGCCGTTAGTGGATTATCCAATTCGTAAGAATCCTGTTGTTTTTTATGGAACCAGCATTCTTCAAGGAGGTTGTGCTTCACGTCCAGGAATGGCACATACCAATATTATATCGAGAAGATTGAACCGTGAATGTATCAATTTAGGATTCAGTGGAAATGCATTTCTAGATTTGGAAGTAGCTAAAGTAATAGCTGAAGTAGAAGCAAGTGTTTTTGTTTTGGACTTTGTACCTAATGCTTCTGTTGCACAGATGAAAGAACGGTTGGAAACATTTTATCGTATCATTCGTAGTAAACATCCGGATACGCCAATTATTTTTATAGAGGATCCTATTTTTCCTCACACATTTTATGATGAAAAGGTTGCTAAAGAGGTGCGACGAAAGAATGATACGTTGAAAGAGATATTTAATTGTTTAAAGAAAATAAATGAGAAAAATATCATTCTTATTTCATCAAAAAATATGCTGGGAGAGGATGGAGAAGCTACTGTAGATGGCATTCATTTTACAGACTTAGGTATGATGAGATATGCTGATTTAGTTTGTCCGGTTATAAAGAAAGCAATTAGATGAAATGGTGTTGCTATTAGTTTAAAATATAGCAACACCATAAATATTCTAGTTTTCAAATAATGTTTGAGTAGTAGTGGATTGTTGAAGAAGAAATTATCCAATAAAAGAAAGATATTGTTCAGATGGTTGCTAATAAAAACTCCTCTGTATAATCTTTGAATACTTTAGATTAGTTTGGGACTAATTTTTCATTTATTGACCTATATTTAATATCTTAAATAGTTCCAATTCTCTACTTTTGTATCAGATGATAGGGGTGCTAGTACCTTTATAGAGAGATAATGATCATTATTATATAATACGGAATTTAGTTTTAGATGCAGTTAAAAAGATAGTTCAAGGGATAACGTTTTTTGATAAAACACAGGGTATTACTTAAATCTATATGTAATGAATTACAAATCAATTAAAAAAAATATTCGAAAAATTGGGCTAATGTTTCTTAGTGCGGGACTTCTGCTTTTTTTGTCATGTGGTTCTGATGATACTAAGGATGTTTCTGGTGAAGATGGGGATGTAAATTCGAATCAGTATTTACAAGTACAGCCTAATGGACTAAATGTAATTAAGGTTTCCAGTAGTGATGTGACACAAGTTGTGTACCCTTTCTCTGTGGAGTTGAAGGGGGGCAGTGCGAGTACAGCTTTTATAGCAGAACTGGATGAGTGGAAGGAGGAGGATTTGAAGGCATATAATAAGGAGGAAGAAACTGCTTATAAATTATTGCCATCGTCGTTGTATTCGATAAGTACCTCACAGCTTGCTTTTGAACAAGGAGTTACTTCAAAGGAAATAGAAGTTAAATTTGACCCAGCTAAAATATTTGCTGAATTCAAGAAAAATGGGGCTGAATATGTGATAGCATTGAGACTAACCTCAACTACCGTAAAGGTTCGTAAAAGTCAGAGTGATTTTCTACTACATATTTCGTTTGATTATCCAATAGTTAGTTTGGCTACTACTTCAGAAGAGGTTAGCATTAGTAAAGTGTTGATGCCCATTTCTGTTAATACTACTTTTAATTATAAGGTAGATGGAGAAATAAAAAATAATCCTTGGAACTTTTCGTGTAAATTGGAAGTACCCTCTAATGCGAAAGAACTGGTTGCTGAATATAATAAGAACTATAAAACTTCTTATCAGCTTCTTCCAGCGGCTAACTATGATTTAGGAACGGGGATATTTTTCAAAGCTGGGGAGAATGAGGCTGCTGGAGAGTTTATAGTTAAGCGTGAAGGAATGGAGACCGTAAAATATTTGTTGCCTGTACGGCTAGGGGAGTGTTCTCATGAAAGTGTTGCTCTTCGCGATGAAATTTGTTACTTCAAAATAGGTATAACTTACACGAACCCGGTAATTACCTTCTCAAGTGCAGCCGATCCTACTGTTATTCGCACAGAGGATGGTTTCTATTTATATGCTACTCAAACAGATAAATATTGGGTTCCTATTTATTTTTCTAAGGATTTAGTGAATTGGGAATTTAAGAGAACTGCTTTTCGAAATGCGACAAAGCCGCAAATTCCTGGTGGAGGTGCATTTTGGGCTCCGGAAATCCGTCATATTAATGGTAAATATGTACTTTATTTTTCATGGGCAAAATGGGGAGATGGAGATGCTAGCTACACTGCAGTTGCTACTTCAGATAGTCCTTTAGGTGATTTTGTAAATAGTAAAGAGTTGCTGACGAAAGAAGATTTTGGGTCCAATTGTATTGATCAGTTCTATTATGAGGAGGATAATAAAAAATATATGTTTGTCGGTAGTTTTAATGGTATTTATGTAACTGAACTTACTGATGATGGACTTTCTGTGAAACGTAATGAGAATGGTACCCCAACTCTTAAAAAGCAAGTCTGTGGTAAAGCCTTTGAGGGTACCAATATTTATAAGAAGAACGGCTATTATTATCTGTTTGCATCTATAAACAATTGTTGTGATGGCGAGAGAAGTAGATATAAAGTAGTGGTGGGCCGCTCACAGGATTTACTTGGACCATACCTTGATAAGAGTGGTAAAGATATGATTAACAATGCTTGGGAGTTGGTATTGGAAGGAGATGGCCAGAAATTCTTTGGTCCTGGTCATAACTCCATTATTGTACAAGACGATGCCGGTACTGATTGGATGATATACCATAGCTATGTGAAAGAAAATGGTGAGGTTGGAGGACGTTTGGGTATGTTAGATCGGGTATTGTGGACAGAAGATGGTTGGCCCTATATAAAAAATTGTGTGCCTTCAACTTCAGATTTTCTTCCCGTATTTAATAATTAGGGTTGAAATGTTAGTTGGATATAGTTTTGAGATTAAAAAAATAGCGAACTAAAATTTAATGTATGAAAAAGAAAAGTTTTTGGAAGGACCGGTACATCAGATTGTTTACTATCATGATGCCGTTGATAGTCCTTTGTGTACTAGGTTGTAAGGACGATGAGTCGGAAGAAGCGGCTTTTGATCCGAGTAAGCCGATTGTGATTACTGATTTTGAGCCTAAAGAAGGAGGTGTTGGTAATAACTTGATTTTATATGGTGATAACTTCGGTAATGATCCAACCAAGTTAAAGGTTATTATTGGGGGTAAAGAGGCTAATATCATTAATGTTAAGAATCAAATACTGTATTGTGTCGTTCCACGAATGGCTGTGGATGGAGATGTAGAAATCAGTGTTTATGATGGTGAGGGAGAAGAAATAGCCTATGCGGAAGCCGAAGAGAAGTTTACATATGTAAAGCAATGGCTAGTATCAAGATTGGCTGGTCAACGGTTTCAAAATGAAAATGATGCATATGAACAAGATGGCTCTTTTGACGACTGTGGGTGTATTAAAGGGGCAACTTGGTTTTCCTTTGATCCAAAATCTAATTTTGATCATTTATATATGACTGCCTCTGGTGTAGGTTCGTGTCGTTTGATTGATTTGGAGCAAAAGACAGTAACCATGCTTCCTGATTTAGGGAATAAAACAGAACGACCCACTATTATAAATTGGACAGTGGATGAAAATCAAGATATGATTGTGTCTAGAGATTTATCTAATAATGGAGCTGTAAATATCGTTCTTTCTCGTGCTTCAGGTTTTAAAACGAAAACTTTGTTAGAGGACAGTCAACATAAACAAAAAGGAGTGACCGGTGCTTTTGTACACCCCAAGACTGGAACTCTTTATTATACATTATATGAAACTCAACCGATGTGGCGATATGATTTTGCAACAAAAGAATTTACAACTTTTGCCAGTCATATGAGAACTAAAGAAACTTTACGAATGGTGGTACATCCTACGGGGAAATATGCGTATTTATTACGTTTGTATTCTTCTCAGCAAAATAGCTATATTGCACGAATGGATTATAATGAAGTATTGGATAAATTTTCCGAGCCCTATATAATTGCCGGTCATGCTAGTAAAGCTGGATATGTAGATGGAGTAGGAGGAAATGCTCGTGTGAATGGGCCTGGACAAGGCGTTTTTGTAAAAAATGAAGATTATACAGGTGCAGAGGATGAATATGACTTCTATTTCACCGATGAATATAACCATTGTATACGAATATTAACTCCTACAGGTAGGGTAACAACATTTGCTGGACGTGGAAATGGAAGTACAGAAGGAGGATATGCGGATGGGGCATTACGTACAGAGGCGCGTTTCTTTCATCCATGGGCTATTGCTTATGATGAAAAAAGAAAATGTTTTTATGTGGGTGAAAGAGGAGAAAAGCATGATGGAACAAAACAGGCTGTCATTCGTAAAATAGCCCAGGAAGAATAATAAATGATAAACACATATTTTATGATGAGAAAAAATATATTTATATGTATATTGTTGTTACTTTTCTCAATAAGTGCATGGACACAAGAAAGTGTAACAGTAACAGGTATTGTAACTGACCAGAATAAGGAACCCCTGATTGGTGTGAATATTGCTATAGAGAATATGCCCGGATTAGGTGTGATTACTGATCTAAATGGTAGATATAAAATTAAGACTTCTACTTATAATAAACTGGTATTTTCATACATCGGATATGAAACAGTGAATATATTGGTGAAAGAACAACGTGTAATAAATGTAGTCATGAAAGAAGCTTCTGCTACTGTCATTGATGAAGTTGTGATTACGGGTACAGGTGCACAGAAGAAAATAGCTGTTACAGGTGCTATTACTAACGTGGATGTGGATGCTTTGAAATCTGTTCCTTCTACATCAGTGGCAGATGGGTTGGCTGGTGTGGTTCCGGGAGTAATGGCAATGCAGACTTCTGGTCGCCCGGGTAGTGTGTCAGAGTTCTGGATTCGTAGTATTTCTACCTTTGGTGCTAATACTGCTGCATTAGTATTAGTTGATGGATTTGAACGTGATATTGATGAAGTAAATGTAGAAGATATAGAATCTTTTACTGTACTGAAAGATGCTTCTGCTACTGCTATTTATGGAAGTAAGGGTGCAAATGGTGTCGTTTTAATTAATACAAAACGAGGAAAAGAGAGTAAGATTAATATTGATGCGAAAGTAGAAGGATTTTATAGCACTTTTACTCAGGCACCGGAGTTTGTAGATGGATATACATATGCTTCTATGGCTAATGAGGCTAGATTGACACGAAATCAAGAGGCACTTTATTCTCCAACGGAACTAGAATTATTCCGTTCAGGGCTTGATCCAGATCGATTTCCTAATGTAGACTGGATGGATGTGATGATGCGTGATGGTGCTTGGAGTTCGCGTGCTACTCTGAATATGCGTGGTGGTGGTCGAACAGCTCGTTATTTTGTGTCTGGTAGTTATCAAAATCAACAAGGTATGTATAAGGTAGATAAAGCGCTAAAGGATTATAATACCAATACAAATTATAGAAAATGGACATATCGTATGAATCTGGATATTGATATTACAAAGACTACTTTGTTGAAAGTGGGATTATCCGGTTCATTACGTAAACAGAATGATCCAGGAAGTGGAACGGATAATCTTTGGTCGGTGCTTATGGGATATAACCCTATTATGATGCCTGTAGTTTATTCGGATGGAAAATTTCCTGCTTGGTCTGATAAGGATGATAATATGAATCCTTGGGTACAAGCCACTCAAACAGGTTTTAATGAGAGTTGGAAGAATAATATTCAGACCAATGTAACATTAGAACAAAAGTTGGATTTTATAACAAAAGGATTACGATTTATTGGCAGATTTGGATATGATACTTATAATTCAAATTGGGTTAAACGCTATAAGTGTCCAGAAGTTTATAGAGCCGATCGTTATCGTCAACCAGATGGAACGCTTAATTTTACTCGGGTAAGGGAAGCTGTTCCTATGACGCAGACATCTAACTCGGAGGGTGATAGAAGAGAATTCTTTGAGTGGGAATTGCATTATAATCGTGGATTTAAGGAACATCATGTAGGGGGTGTTTTAAAGTACACTCAATCGTCCAAGGTCTTTACACAAAATTTAGGAACTGACTTGAAGACCGGTATGGCTCAACGTAATCAGGGATTAGCTGGTCGGGTAAATTACAACTGGAATTATCGTTATTTCGTAGATTTTAATTTTGGATATACTGGGTCTGAAAATTTCCACAAAGACTATCGCTTTGGCTTTTTTCCGGCTATTTCTGGTGCATGGAATTTGGCAGAAGAACCTTTCATGAAGAAACTGGCGGGAAAATGGGTTAATATGCTTAAAATCCGTTACTCTTATGGAAAGACAGGTAATGACAATCTAGGTAAAAATGTCCGTTTCCCTTATTTGTATAGTATTGGTGATGGAGGGACTTTTAACTTTGCTGATATATCTGTGGGAGACAAAAGTTGGACTGGAAAGTATTATTCTAGTATTGCTTCTCCCAATGTTTCATGGGAAGTTTCAACGAAACAAGATTTAGGTATTGATTTTTCTTTTTTGAGTGATCGATTGTCAGGTGCTATTGATTATTTCTATGAACGACGCGAGGGAATTTATATGGAACGCAAATCTGTTCCTTATGAAGTCGGATTGGAAAGTAATCCTAAGGCAAATGTGGGTATTGTAGAGGCGAAAGGATTTGATGGACACTTTGCTTGGAAGCAAAAGATAGGAAAAGTAGATTTCACTTTGCGAGGTAATATGACTTATAGCAAGAATAAAATTATAGAACGAGATGAAGAAAATACTATTTATGAGTATAAACTTGATCAAGGGCATCGTGTGAATCAAGCAACTGGGTTTATTGCCTTGGGATTATTCAAGGACTATGAAGAAATTAGAAATAGTCCGAAACAAGAATTCAAATATACAAAAACCCAGAATGGGTATACAGAAGGTGAGATATACGAAATCATGCCAGGAGATATTAAATATAAAGATATTAATGGTGATGGTATAATTGATGGTAATGATAAAGTCGCTATTGGAGCAACGACTAAACCAAATTTGATTTATGGATTTGGTATGTCAGCTAAATGGAAAGGATTAGATGTGAATGTTCATTTTCAGGGATCAGGTAAATCTACTTTCTTTATTGATGGAACTACCGTGCAGATGTTTAGTGGTGGTGATGGATGGGGAAATGTATTGAAGGAGATGGCTAATGGTAATCGTTGGATCTTAGGAGTAAATGAAGATCCTAATGCTGAATTTCCTCGTTTAACCTATGGTCAGAATCCTAATAATTATCAGAAATCTGATTATTGGCTGAGAGATGGATCTTATCTACGTTTAAAAACCTTAGATATCGGTTATTCTCTTCCGACAGCTTTGGTGAATAAGATTCACTTAAATAGAGTACGTGTTTTCTTTGTCGGAACTAATTTGTTGACTTTCTCTGATTTTAAACTTTGGGATCCAGAATTAGGAGTTTCTGATGGAAAGAAATACCCTTTGAGTAGAACGTTCTCATTGGGTGTATCTGTTAACTTATAAACAATGTAAATATGAAAAAATATATTATAACTTTGTGTTTGGTAGTAGGGCTGGGTACCACTATTGTCGGATGTCGTGATTATTTGGATTCGGACTACATTTTTGATGAACGTATGTCTATAGAACAAGTGTTTCAGAGTAAAGATTATACAAATGAATGGTTGGCGCGTGGCTATACTTACTTGAAACATGATTATCTCCAGCAGGTGAATAGTAAGAAAAATACGTCTTTCAATTTTGCAGACGACATGTATTATGGTGATTTGAATTATGTAGATTGGAAGAGTGGTAATTATACAGAAAAAGGATTGGGGACTGGGAATAGTCTATATATTTGGCAACCTGCTTATCAAGGAATTCGTCATTTGTCTGTTTTCCTTAATAACATAGACATGAATAAGGAGTTTTCCGAACCAGAAATTGCCGATATGAAAGGACAAGCGCATTTTTTGCGGGCATATTGTTATTGGATGTTGATTCGTTCGTTTGGTCCTGTCCCTATTTTGCCAGATGAGGGTATTGACTATACGAAAGAATATGACGAGATTGCCTATCCGAGGAATTCATATGATGAATGTGTTGATTACATTTCTAATGAATTAGTAAAAGCTGCTATGTTGCTAGAGGAGGCACGAGGTCCACAAGATATAGTACGTCCTACTCGTGGAGCAGCTTTGAGTCTCCGTTCCAGAGTGTTGTTATACGCTGCTAGTCCCCTATTTAATGGAAAAGCTCCTGCAGAGGTGATTGCTGCATTGGTGGACAAGAGTGGAAAAAAACTGTTGTCTGATACTTATGATGAACGGAAATGGGCTATAGCGGCAGCTGCTGCAAAAGATGTAATAGAGTTAGGCAAATATCAACTGTATGTTGCTTATAAAAGTGAAGGAGGTTCAAGTTTATCTGACCCTGCAACTATTACTCCTCCGGACGATGAAGGAACTTTCCATTCTAACCCTTGGCCTAAAGGTTGGCAAAATATTGACCCATTTAAATCCTACCGTGCATTGTTTGACGGAGAAGTCTCTGCCTATGGAAACTCTGAGATCATATTTACTAGGGGGACTAATCAGGGAGCGGAAAATATAAAAGTGATGGTTATCCACCAATTACCTCGTTCACAGGGGGGAGGATACAATTGTCACGGCATGACTCAGAAGCAATGTGATGCCTATTATATGAAAGATGGTAGTGATTGTCCAGGTATGAACTCAATGTATGCAGGAATGGAAGGATATACAGACCCCAGTCGTTATAACAATGATCCTCGACCAACTGAGGTAGTAACGAAAGACGAATTGAGTAAGTATCCAGAATTAGGGGCAAAAGGAGTTGGCGTTTCTAAACAATATGCAGGTCGCGAACCTCGTTTCTATGCATCGGTAGCTTATAATGGAAGTGTTTGGCATATGTTAAATGCCGACATAAACCAAAAGGAGGAAAAAGATGTACAGATTTTCTATTACAGAGGCGAATCAGATGGTTATAAAATAGGAACTAACTGGCTTAATACTGGTATTGGGATTAAAAAGTTTGTGCATCCAAACGACTTGTCAGATGCAGATAAAGCATACGATGCAAGTCGCATTGAGGCTAAATATGCTCCGGATATCCGTTATGCAGAGATTTTGCTGAATTATGCGGAAGCACTGAATGAGGTGCAAGGTACATATGAGATCCCTTCATGGAATGGAGAAAAAATGCATACTATAACACGTACAACAGAAGAATTGAAGAAAGGGGTTCAACCAATCCGTATCCGTGCAGGGTTACCAGATTATGATGTGTATGATAGTCCTGATAAATTTCGTATTAAGATTAAGCGGGAACGTCAGATTGAATTGTTTGCGGAGGGGCATCGTTTCTTTGATATTCGTCGTTGGTGTGATGCGCCGGTAGAGGAATCAGTTCCTATGTATGGATGTAATATTTATATCAGTAAAGAAGATCCTGCAGGGTTCCATACTCCAGTAGAAACGACTTCAATGCCAACGATGTTCTCTACTAAAATGTGGTTCTGGCCGATTCATCATTATATAATGAAACGGAACCTGTTGATGACTCAGAATCCAGGATGGAGAGACCCAGAATAAATCTCATAACTTATTTATATGTATAAAATGAAAAAGATATATAATTTATTTTTGGTTGCAATGCTAGCGATATGCTGTACTTCGTGCAACAATGAATGGGAAGATGAACAGTTTAAGCAGCTGGTCTCTTTTAAAGCTACGATAAATGGTGAGGGAGTAAGTTCTACGTATGTACGTTATAAGCCAGATGGTATGGTTACATATAATCTTCCATTACTCCTTAGTGGATCTACAATGAATACAAATGTTAGAACTGTACATGTAGCTCTAGATCCGGATACTCTGAAAACCTTGAATCTGGAACGTTTTGGTGAACGTCGTTCGGAACTTTATTACCAGATGTTAGATCAACAGTATTATACGATGCCGGAAACTGTGGATATTCCTGCTGGTGAGTATGTAGCTACTTTACCTATTAATTTCACTTTAGGAGGTGAAAATAACGCTAATTCGTTGGATATGTCAGATAAATATATTTTGCCATTGACAATAGTAGATGATCCTTCATATGATTATCAATCGAATGACCGCTTACATTATCGGAAAGCTTTGTTAAATGTTATTCCATTCAATGATTATTCAGGCACGTATGATGGGAGTCAATTTAAGATTACTTTGGAAGGGCAAAAGGACCCTTTTACGGTGACTAATCACAAGGCCTATGTACATGATGATAATACGGTATTTGTCTATATGGGACTTAGAGATGTGGATTATATAGATCGCAAATGCTATAAATTGTATATGGAGTTTACAAAGGAAAAAATTACTCCTTTGAAATATAAATTGAGACTTTGGACAGATAATGGAGGAACGGAGGGGAATAATTTTAAGGAATTAAATGGTAAAATCGGAAATGTTGAATATGAACAGCCTTATTATACTGTAGTAGAGGAATATGATGCTGTAAAACCGTATTTAAAGCATATTTATATTACACTTTATTTAGCTTATACATTTGAAGATTATACACTCAGCCCAGGCAATAGGTTGAAATATACAGTGGAAGGTACCCTGAATATGCAACGTGACCTGAATACGTTGATTCCGGATGAAGATCAACAAATTCAATGGGATTAAGTGATACTTGACAAATGATAAAGAGGTTGGCTCAAATTGTGCTTTGAATCAACCTCTTTATAACTATTAATTTAAAGATTTGGAACTAGATTGAAATGGCATTATCATGAAAAAACGAACGATTCTAAAGAATATTTATATATGTCTAGCTTTATTCTCAACCGTTTTATTAGTCGGTTGCTCGAAAAGTGATGAAACCCCGATCTCTGATGATCCCCAGCCTTCTGGCAAAGGAAAAATCACATTTAACTTGCATACTCCGGTTGCATTCCTTACCAAGGCAGTAGGTGTAGGTGACGAAAAATGGAGGCCTAATGACAAAATAGCTTTTTATCAATTTAGCAAAGAAGGTAAGTATGAACAAAGGTATGTCTTAAATTATGAAGCTGCTTCTGTGGGTGCAAACGGTGATACAAGGTCATATACTGTAGAATTAACTTCTTCGACTGGAGGAGAAAAGAGATTTATCATTGTGGAGAGTGAGGATGAGAACAACTTTCCTAATATGAGTGGAGCAAATACAATCGATGAACTGCTAAATAGTAAGACTGTTGCGGAGAGTGGTAAATTGAATCCTCCATTTGTTATGTCTAATGTCAAAACAGATGGTAAGGAGTATGTAACAGTTACCGATGTAGAATCTTCCGACAATCAGGTTGATGTAAAACTTAAAAGACGTGTAGCTAGATTTGATTTGCTGAATGATCCAACAGAATCGGGATTAGTGATCGATAAAGTATATATTAAGAATAGATACACTCAAGGATTCATAGGTGATGTAAGTGGTAGTGCAGGCAATATATCAGCTGATGTTCTGGAAATACCGGTAGCTGATTTAGCTAATGATGGGAAAAGTTTCTATCTTTATCCGACTCAGTTGACTTCAACTCTTGAGCAGAATGAAAAAACAGTAGTATGGGCTACCACTAAACTTGCCAATACCAATACAGAAGGTCCGACTCTTTATCTTAATCTTACTGCTGATATTAATGTGGAGGCTAACTATCTCTATCAGCTTAATACGAAAAAGATAGCTGGTTCTACAGGCTTTGATATTTCAGTAGAAGAATGGAAAGACGGAACTTCAATTGATTGGGTAACGATTGAGGACGGAATCTCCGTAATGGATGACAAAGCTACTATCATTGCTGGTACAGAGATTAAAGGGACTTATGTAAAGATTGCAGCTGATGCTGCAATGCCATATACTATAAAACGTGTTGTTACAGATTATAGCTCAGCAGCATTGGACGCTGCGTATGACGGAAGTTTGCCTGCATGGCTTACTATTTCTTCATCTACTAAAAATGCAGGTAGTGGTCTTTATCGTCATGAGATTGTTTATACGGTGACTGCACATCCTGTGAAGACAAGCCAGTTTGCTATCACACATCTTAGCGGAGCTGTTACAGACGAGAATCTGCTGGCCATCGGGTTTGTCGATCCGTATCCGGGCACTCCGCTGCCTTGTTTGTCAAGAGGGGAGAAACTTTATTCACCGGTACATTGTCGTCAGTCTACGTATCTTGTGCATAACACTGTGGATAAGGCGTATTTCTGTGGAAATGAAGGGTTTACGTTTGATACTCCTATGAAAGGTAAGACGGGTAATGAAGGGGCGAAGAATCTTTGTCCCGAGGGCTGGACAGCATTGAACAATGTAGAGGCCAAAGAGTATATTTTGTGGGTAGGAGAGCATCTCAAGTCACAAGTAATGGAGTCTATATATACTTATTGTTGGTCCGAGACAGACGGTGAGGCTACCGATTTGCGTATATTGGCGGGATACCCATACAATAAAGCTACTCCCAATGTGAAAGATTTAGCTTGTTATGGCACTTGGCCAAGCGTGGCTTGGTTGAATATCAATGAGAAAGATCTCTCTATAAAAGACAAGACATTCTATGATTATAATAATTGGGATGTGAAGAAGGATTACGGAATTCCCTACAGATGTATTCGTGATAAAGCTGGCTGGGAATAACTGTGTGGACTCTCGAAAGGATATATATTCAATGATTAAATTGTAAGATAATGCTAAAGAATACTTTATTTGTGATTCTTCTAATGATTTCTAGCTTATTCACGGCTTGTGCTGAAGGATATGTAAGTGATGTACAGAAGAAGGATGACACAAAAGAAATACGTTTCAGTCTGAACATGGAGGGAGGGTTAACGATGTTCCCCACTAGGTCTTCTGTGTCTTTGGACGGAATGAAATGGAAAATATTCTGTTTTGATGACCAATATAACTATCTGTTTGACAGGACAGGAAGTATAGGGGATGCAGCAAATGAAATAAAGGTTTCTGTAACTAAAGGCATCGTTTATCGATTCTTGTTTTTGTGTACTACAGCCGATAAATTTCCAGAGTTGACTTCTGGTAAGACTTATTGGGATTTAGATGCATATGTTCCTCAATTGCCGTTAGCTGATCCGATGGCGATGCTTGTCAGTAGAGGTAATGAAAAAGATGGTACACTTCGTGTAGCTGCTGCGTCTGCATCGGTGCAGGTTACTCTTGCTCCGCGTGCATCTAAGATCGTTTTGCAAAAGGATTCGCAAACTGCTTCGGATATTACGGTGAATTCCGTGACTTTTGCGGATGCCGCCTCTTCTGTTCCTTATGCCCATATCGAACCTCAGTATTACAGTGAATATGAGAATCTTCCGGTAGTAATTCGAAAGACCTATCAGTATGTGCCCCAAGAGGATGTATGCTATATGCTTCCAGATATGTGTGCCGGAACCTTTGGAGTGAATGCTACGTTGCATATCACTCATCCAATTTCTGGAGAACAGGATGTGCGGGTAACGGTACCAGTGGGGCTTGCGCTGAATGTAGGTAGTGGAAAGACTTACTATATTGAAATGTCTGCTAATGCAAACGGAAAAGTTGTTGCTACTTGGGCAACACGTGTAGCACCCAAGACACTGAAACTTGCTACGCAAAACTTATGGGGAAAAAACACTTCCGTTGTATTGGATTACTTCAATAAAATTGATGTGGATGTGCTTTGCGCACAGGAATGCAGCAAACTTTCCGAATCTGATATACAAGCACAGGGGCTTTACGTGCATACTCACTCCAACAATGGACAGGGGAAATGCAGCATTATATCGCGCTACCCTTTCTCGGGGATTACACCGAACAAATACGGTGTCTATATCGATTTGGGTGAAGGTATTATCGTGTTAGTGATGAACTGTCACGGTGCTTTCTATCCTTACGGTCCTTATCAGTTGAACGGTATCGAGTATAAAGGATATGAAGCTACGGACGATGTCGACTATGTAGTAAAAGTCAATAAAGAAGCCCGTCAGGGCATGGTGGACAAGCTGCTGGAGGACTTCAATTCGTCTACCACTCCTTTTGTTTGCCTTTCGGGTGACTTCAATGAACCGTCATGGCTTGACTGGACGGAAGGTGCCCTGTCGGCAGGTCTTGCTTCTTACGTTGTTCAGTGGCCTACTACTCGTTCTCTGTGGGAAGGCGGTATAAAAGGTGATGCCTACCGGACGATACATCCAGATCCTGTGACACATCCGGGATTCACGTGGACGCCGCGCCCGAGTGAGAAGGACACCAAGGATCGTTTGGATCTCACTCTTTATACTTTGTCTCCCAACACGGA
>ENA-OROQ01001211-OROQ01001211.1-human-gut-metagenome-genome-assembly--contig:-NODE-1211-length-14760-cov-15.384_pt1 | contig 14760 bp, 9 predicted proteins | sample MGYA00242136_ERZ509062 | MGnify/ENA primary metagenome ERZ509062 (study PRJEB26280, sample SAMEA2338735) | human gut metagenome | biome: human gut; feature: human-associated habitat; material: faeces...
TTCGATCCTTGACCTTAATCACACGAGTTCGGGATCTGTTATCCGGGAGTTCCGGTTAAAAGCCCGGCCGCAGCGTTAAGCAGCGTCGACTTTCCGCAGCCCGTCGGTCCGACGACGCTCACAAACTCGCCGTCGCCGATCGAAAAGGACACATCCTTCGTGGCGGTATAAACGCCCTCGGGCGTTTCAAAACTGCAGGTAACGTTTTCAAATGCTATGGCCGGCGCAGGGTTTCGAGCCGCTCCACTCGGTTCATTTGTCTCGCTCGACATCAGACCGCTTCCTCTATGAATTTCTTTTTTGTTTTAGGGTTTTGCGCCTTTGCCGCATTTGCATGAGAGCGGCTTTGGATTATGGGCGCGGCCCGAGGGGTTATTCCCCCGGGCGAAGTGTTGAAAGTGTTGATAATGAGGTTAGAAATCAGGCCTTCTTCACAGCATCCGCGAAGCGGTTGGTGTACGCAGCCGCGGCATCAAACTTGAAGTCAGCGAGTTCGGGCTTCACCGATGCGAGCGCTTTGGCGGCGGTCTCAACGCACCCCTCCGGGAACCGGCCGTCAATCGACATGGCCGGGCGATTGCGCAGGAAGCATTCGGCGTAGAGCTTCGGATTGCCGAGGAAGGCGGCCTTCGGCACGGACTTCATGAGCTCCTCGGGCGTAATCGCAGCGATGGTTTTGAGCGAACGAATAACCGCATTCGTCATGCGCTGAACCGTTTCCGGATTACGGTCAATGAAAGTCTGAGGTGCGTAGAGGCAGCCCGCGACCATCGGGCCGTTATAGAGTGCGTCGCCTTCTTCCACGCGGCGGGTGTCGACCACAATGTCAATGGCATCGGCTTCTTCGAGCTGCGTGACGACTGGGTCGAGCCCGACGAAAGCATCCACCTGCCCAGAGCGGACGGCGGCCACAGCGCCCGCGCCCGAACCAATGCCAATGGCTGAGTATTCATTAGGCTTCACGCCCGCACGCGCCATCACGAAGTTGGCCATCACGTGCGAATGCGACCCCGGCGCCGTGACGCCGATGCGGCGGCCTTTGAGCGCGGCGGGATCCTTGACACCCTTCATGGTGCGGCGGTTAATGGCAAAAACACACTGCGGCGCACGATCCTGAAGCACAAAGGCCTGCATGGACTGGCGCTTGGTCTGCATCGAAAGCGTGTGCTCAAACGCCCCCGAAACCACATCCGCTGAGCCGCCTACTACAGCCTGAAGGGATTTCGATCCGCCCTGAAAGTCCACGACTTTGACGTCAAGTCCTTCGTCCTTATAAAAGCCCATCCAATCGGCGAGCGCCATCGGCAGGTAGTAATAGAGATTCTTGCCGCCGACCGCAATGGTCACCGAGCGCTTTTCGGGTTCGGCGGCAAAAACGCCGCGGGGCGACGAGCAGACGATCCCGGCCGCGGCCATAGCGGCAGCGGCAATAAAGTCTCGGCGGGACATGAAGGCAAAGGACTGGAACATGACGGCATCCTCAGGAAAAAAGCTGGAAATCGTTTGATGCGGTCTTTCAGAAGAAAGACTGCAGGCATCGGGATGCGCTCAGCGCAGACCGCCGTTAATGCAGTCATGCAGTCAGGTCAACCCTCTGCGCATTGGGGCGGGGCGGGAGGGCGGCCTCGAAAAGCTTGAAGCACAAAGCTTCAGCAGAAACCGTCCTCCACCCTAAGGTGCAGCGCCGACCGCGGCGGCAGTCGCAGCCCTAGGTGCAGGGGCGGAAGCCGGAAACTCTGCCCGCCTGCAGCAGATGCTGCCGAAGCGGCATCAGTCAAATGCAAGGCAGTGAATTTCATCGCAGAATCTCCAAAATAAAAGACGTAGTTGATTGAGCTTTAAGGAAACTTCTTTTCGTTTCCATCTCTAGTGCAGTAATAGTGCACTTTTCCTCGATGGTTTTGTTTGCCGCCTCTAAGCACATCCGCTTAGGAGAACGGGATATTTCTCAAATTTCCCCGACATTCATTGCAATTTTCTAATAATTGCGTACATGTTTCTTTATTAATCATATAGATATGTTGTTTAAAGGAGATTTTTGCAGGCATATCCGCCAAATACCCTGCACTGAAGGCGGTGTTCAGCACGACATCGTCCCCATGGCCGTACGCCGGCCCGGCGAATCGAAAGCAGCCGTCCGAAACCCCGAACTAAGCATTTAGTCTGTACGGCATATCTCCCAACACGTGCAGGAAAGGCGCAAAAGCCGTGCACGCCGGCGCAGGTTTGGCGCAATGAGCGCCGCCAACAGCCAATGAGGCTGATAGGCTCAAAGAAAACAACTTCCGGTCCCTTTCGGACCTACGCTTCATGATTCCAGCACCATTGCTTCAATCGACCGATCCGGCGTCTGCGCTCGGTGAACCTGATCCTGACGGCATTTACCGCATTGACGAAACGGATTCGGTTCTCACGCTCGCCCGCTCACTCTATGCTGCAGACCGCCTGCCGGTCTATGGCTCGATCTTTGCAAACCTGCAGACAGCAGGACGCGGACAATACGGCCGCGCATGGGAGAGCGCCCGCGGGAATCTTCATGCCGGCGTCAGACTGCCGCTTAAAGGGGTTTATGCCACTCGGGCGTCCGCCGCAGCGACGGCGGCTTTGACCGCTGAAGCGCTTCGCAGTCTCGGCTTCCCGGTGCTCATGAAGTGGCCTAACGACATCATCTGTCTTTCACCCAATGGGCCGGCCAAAGTGGGCGGCATTCTGCTCGAAGAAACTGACGGGCTCCTCACCGCAGGGATCGGCCTCAATGTCAACTGGTCGCCCGAAGTGTCGGCGCTCCGAGAGGGCGCTGCGCTCCCGCCCGGGCGCCTGGTGCCCCGCGGGGGAGCCGCAATGGATCCCTATGAACTTTGGCGGCGCATTCTCCGTCATCTGCGCGAAGCCGACCCCGTCCGGCTCACCGCCTCCTGGCGAGCGCTCGCGCAGGCTCACCTCCTTTGGCTCGGAAGCGACGTGGCGGTAGAGAGCGCTGAGGGCGCTATGACCGCGGGCCGACTCATTGGTCTCGCGCCCGACGGAGAGCTCCTCCTCGAGACCCCGTCGGGCGAAATAGTCACCCTCGATCGCGGCAGTCTCATCAAAGCGGCGCCTGCGCCGCATGCCGCAGCAGCGGCACCGCGAAATTGAGTGCCCGGGCGCCGGAGACGCATTGAACGCTCCCGCCCCGGGCGGCATGAATTCTTCTAAGGGGATTGAAAAGTCTCGGAAACTTGATCCTCAAAAGAGCAGCGCGTGAGACACGCTTTAACAATAAAGTCTCATACGCAACACAAAATCAACGCAAGCCTTTAAACAACTCAAGGGAAGGAATTCCATCCATGCAGCAACGAACTTTTGAGGAAGTACGCGAGAGTCTGCGCGGCAAGGTGATTTTGGTCGCCAACCGCGGCATCCCCGCACGCCGCATCAGCCGCTCGATTCGCGAGCGATTTGAAGCGATTGCCGCCATTACCGCGACCGACATCGACAAAACCGAACCGGCCGCCGCCTCCGCACAGGAACTGATTCTGCTCGGAGCGGACCCGCGCGCCTATCTTGACCTTCCGCGCATCATCCGCCTTGCCCGCGAACGCGGCTGCGTCGCCATCCATCCGGGCTGGGGTTTTGCGAGCGAAGACAACAACTTTCCGAAGCTCTGCGCCGAAGCCGGCATCACCTTCATCGGCGCTACGGCCGAAGCGATGCACCTCCTCGGCAATAAGGTCGAAGCACGCCGCGTGGCCCGCAGCCTCGGCATTCCGGTGGTCCCGGGTTCCGACGAATCCGTCGACGTTCCGGGCGCGAGAAAGATCGTTCATGAAATTGGCCTCCCGATCATGCTCAAGGCCGAGGGCGGCGGCGGCGGACGCGGCATTTTCCTCGTGACCAACGAGGATGAGCTTGAAGACGCCTTTGAAAAGGCTTCAGCCATGGCGGAGGCCTCCTTTGGCAACCCCCGGCTCTTCGTTGAAAAATATCTTCCCAAGGTTCATCACATCGAAATTCAGGTGATCGCTGACCGCTGGGGCAATGTGTTTGCCTTTGACGAACGCGACTGCACGGTTCAGCGCAACAACCAGAAGCTCCTCGAAGTCACGCCGTCGCCGTGGTGCGGCATGACGCCAAAACTGCGCGCAGAGCTTAAAGACTATGCCCGTCGGCTCGTGCTGGCTGTGGGGTATCACTCGGTTGCCACCGTGGAGTTCCTCGTGACCGAAGCGGGCGAACCCTACATGATCGAGGTGAACACGCGTCTGCAGGTCGAGCACGGCATTACCGAAAGCCGCTACGGCGTCGACTTGGTCGAAGAAATGATCGCCATCGCCTTCGGGAGCACCCTGCGCTTTACCGAGGAAAATACGCGGGCCTCCTTCCATGCCCTTCAGGTCCGCGTGAATCTGGAGGATCCCCAGGAAGGCTTCACCCCCAATTCCGGCCTCATCACTCGCTACGTCTCCCCGGGCGGACCGGGCGTGCGTCTCGACTCAAACCTCTCCGCCGGCTATGAATTCCCCTCCAACTATGATTCCGCCGGCGCGCTCCTCATCACCTATGCCCGTGACTGGCAAAAGACGCTCGGGATCATGGACCGAGCGCTGCAGGAATACGTGATCGGCGGCCCGAAGACCACCATTCCTTTCCTGCGCCGAGTCGTGGCCCATCCGAGCTTCCGCGCGGGTGAAGTGACCACCACCTTCATCAAAGAGCACCCGGAGATTCTGCGCTACACGGATTTAGAGCCTGAAAGCGAACGGCTCGCCAAGCTCGTCGCGGAAATTTCTGCGCGCGGCTTCAACCCCTACGTTTCGCTCGGCGAATACCGCTCGAAGACCACGCCCAAACTGGCACACTTTCAGCCCTTCTCGCCCGAGCTCTCTGAAGCGGCGCGAAGCCGCCCCTCGCCCTATCCGCAGGGAGACCGAGAAGACCTCCTCGCCTTCATCCGCGACACGGGCCGCATCCACTTTACGGATACGACCACGCGCGACATGACCCAGTCCAACCACGGCAACCGCATGCGTCTTGCTGAGGACCGCCTGGTAGGCCCCTATCTGGACAGCGCAGGGCTCTTTTCCATTGAGAACGGCGGCGGGGCACACTTTCATGTGGCGATGCTCGCCAACATGACCTATCCCTTCGAGGAAGCCCGCGAGTGGAACGCTTTTGCGCCGAAGACTTTGAAGCAGCTCCTCGTGCGCTCGACCAATGTGCTGGGTTACACCCCGCAGCCGCGCAATCTCATGCAGCTCACGGGCGAGATGATCTGCGAGCACTACGACGTCGTGCGGTGCTTTGACTTCCTTAATGAAGCCGACAATATGGCGCCGATCGCCGAAGTCGTCCTCAGCCGTCCCGATAAGCTCTTTGAGCCCGCCATTGCGCTTTCGCGCGCGCCGTGGTTTGACGTCAACTACTGCCTGCAGTCCGCCGAAGCCGTGGTCGACATGACCGCCAAGATCATGGGCGTGCCCGAACAGACCGCTGTCCGCCGCATCACACTCGGCCTCAAAGACATGGCGGGCGTCTGTTCGCCCGCCTTCATGACGGCCTTGGTGACGGCGCTCAAAAAACGCTGGCCTGAACTCGTTCTCCACTACCACCGTCATGCCGTCGACGGTCTCTTCCTGCCGGCCTGTGCTGCCGCGGCTGCTGCGGGCTGCGAAATTCTTGACGCCGGACTCGGCGCCTCGGTGCGCAGCTACGGTCAGGGCGACCTCTTATCGCTCGCTGCCTATCTTGAAGACGAACTCGGCATGAAGACGCTCTTAGACCGCGAGGCCGTCGCCAAAGCCAACTTTGCCGCCAAGCAGGTGATGCCATGGTTTGACCGCTACTGCTCGCCCTTTTTCCAGGGCGTCGACTATGACGTCACGCGCTACCAAATGCCCGGCGGAGCCACCTCTTCTTCGCAGGAAGGCGCTGTCAAGCAGGGCTACATTCAGCTGCTGCCCTTCATGCTTGAATTCCTCGAGTGCTCACGCCGCATCGTGCGCTACCACGACGTCACGCCGGGCTCGCAAATCACCTGGAACACCGCCTTCCTGGCCGTTACCGGGGCCTGGAAGCGCGGCGGAATGCCTGAAGTGGAGCGGCTCCTCAACGCCGTGCGCACCGCAGGGAGCAAGCGCACGAACCTTACTCAGGCCGAGCGCGACGAACGCCTGATCATCTACATGGACTGCAACGAAGCGTTCCGCAATCTGCTGCTAGGCAAATTCGGCCGGCTTCCGCTCGGCTTCCCCGAGGATTGGGTCTATGAAAGCGCCTTCGGGGCAAAGTGGCGCGAAGCCCTGCGCGACCGCCGTGCGGAGTCGCCGCTCCTGACGCTCGCGCCCGCAGACCTTGCCGGCGAGCGCGTGAAGCTCGAAAGTCTGATCAAACGTCCGGCCACCGAAGAAGAATTCGTGATGTACATGAATCATCCGGCCGACGCGCTCAAGACCATCGAATTCCGCCGCCGTTTCGGCGACCCCAACGCGCTGCCGCTCGACGTGTGGTTTGAGGGGCTCCGTTCGGGTGAAACGCTCAACTTTTCGAGCTCAGACGGCAAACCCCACCAGATGCACATTTTGTCGATTGATCCGGTGACCGAAGAGGGTTTCTCCACGGTGCGCTATGTGCTCGACAGCGAAATCCTCACCTGTGCCGTGAAGGTGAAGGAAGGCACGGGACCGAAGTCGACCGTGCTGCGCGCAGAACCCGGCAACGTTTATCAGGTGGCCAGCCCGCGCAAGGCCGACCTTTGGATCGTTCACGTGGCCGAAGGCGACATTGTCAAAGCCGGTCAGGAGCTTTTCAATGTCTCAATCATGAAGCAGGAAAAGGCTGTCTGTGCAGCCGTCGACGGGATCGTCAAGCGCGTGCTTAAGCGCGCCGACTTCGCTCAGACCCGCCGCATGGTCCCGGTGGAGGAAGGCGAACTGATTGTCGAACTCGCCCCGGTGCCTAAGCGCTGCACGGCCTGCGGCACACCCGCGGTCTCACGCGAATCGCTCTTCTGTTCAGTATGCGGCGCCAGACTGCCTGATGAAGCTGAGACGAAATAATCCTCCCAGTTAGTCTCTTAACGAAAACCAGCCCGAAGGACTTCTTGTGCTTCGGGCTGTTTTTTTGGAACAAAACGCTCGATCCATATTTACAGAAATTGCAGATTGACCGGGCAACTCTGGCGAGTAATCAACTCGCGACGGTTCTAGCGGCAATGCAACTATATGCGAGGGCAACGCTAACACAGTACCTGTCATGTAAGCCGAGACCGCATACGTGCATGCTGCCGAAGGGCTCCACAGCAGCACGCAATCCGAGGATAACTTCTCCACCTTTGTCCCATTCATGCAAAGTTCATACATCCCCGTGACAGGCATACCGATCCCTACAGATCAAAACGCATCTAAATATTTCTTCGTCACCTTCCTCAGACTTCTGACTCGAAACCTCATCCTCGGCTTGAGTTTGGTTCTCTATTTGGACAATAGGAGAGAGCGCATAAATTGAAACTCCGGAAGTACGTGAGTTCGTTCATGCCAAACAAGATGCAGCGTAAAGGTTTGCTGAAGGAAATCTGCATCCAGACAAGAAATCAATCCTGCCTGACGCCACGGCTCCGCGATTATTTCTGGACAGATGCATACAGCGTCAGTACAGCGCGTAATCAAAGGCCCGCTCAGAAAGAAAGGTGAATCAATATGACCTTGAAAATTTAATGGCTCAGATGACAAGCATTCGTCAAGGTAACGAACATTGGCGAACTTTCGTGACTTCGAATAAAGACGAACATACGTAAACGGACGAAGATCACCGATAGAAAGCATTCTGCTGGCATTTACTTCCTCGAGTGGGTGCCCTTTTCTCACCGCGACAATAGCTTTCCCTGTATAGATAGGATATGAATGAATACCCGAGTCCTCGGGCTCGGCTGCTCGGTATGAGAATCCAAAATCTGCCTCGCCAGATCTCAGCATTTCGAAAATATCGGACGTTGGCCTGACAATCCGAAGTTTCGCGTTTGGGCAACGCTCACAAAAATTCTGAAAGAATGCCTCAGGGATGAAAAAGAGGCCGTGGCTGTTCACTGCGAGATGAAAGGTGTTCCGAATTTCCAATGGCTCAAATGGCTTTTCAATACGTGCAGCTTGGTATGTTTGAACGATTGTCTTGATCTTCGGATAGAGATCTGCAGCACGCTGGGTCGGAACCATAAAGAAGCCTTTGGTACCGCCGCGCGTGAAAAGAGAATCACCGAAGGCCGAACGTAAACTCTTAAGTTTGCGTTCCGCCGTGGGCACGGAAATCTTCATTGCCTTTGCAGCATCAATGAGTTTTCTGTGCTCAAAAATCAGGAGGAAAAACAGAAGATCCCGTAATTTCACATCAAGAAGATCTTCATGAGGCGTGAAATGATCCATTTTTCCGTCCTGAAATATTGAATTAACTTTTAGAAAAATTTCATCAGACCCACTCTCGACACCCATTTTGTGCAGTCGCTGTTGTCGAGGCGATTATCGCCTTTCGAGTAAGTCGACGTACCGTAGAGAAGCAGGGTTTTAGACAACCGATAGTCAATGACGGCATTGATGCTTTGGCGCATTCCTTCTTCGTCTGCCTTGCCAGGGCGTTTATGTGAACCATCAAAGAGGTAATAACTGAAAGTTCCTCGCAGAGCATGCGTGAACCAGTAGTTAACTCCCACCATGGCACTGAGGCCGTCCACACCGTACTCCTTGTCCGATGCTGAACCACTGCCGGCATCGACCTTCCAACCGGCCACATTACGCCAGTTTTTATGATACTGAAGAGCGGTATAGAACTTCCAGGCGTCTGTAGGTCTATAGGTTGCACCGAGCGTATAGGCCTGAGCATCTGCACGCGTGTACAGTTTTCCGCGATCAGCAGAGGCGGCGGAGGTCTTTCCGTGCCAAACATGAGTAGCACCAAAATAGACGCCGATTGAACCATCCTCGTAATTACCGCCTAATGCCAGAAGGCGGTTATTGCTGGTTATCTCCGGCTCTTCCTGATCTGTAGTGGCAAAGGAGTAACTTGCCCCAAATTTAAATCCCCTCATGCGTGGGGATACATAAGTCACAGTATTGTTTGCTCTTGGATCGGCTCCAAACATAACCGAGATAGAAGCGATGTCGTAGTAAGCCCCGTTCACTGGATCTAGCGGAAGCAAAACAAGACTGTAGGGCATTACTGCACTGCGCACTGATCCCATACGGCCAAATCCAATTTCACCCCATTTTTTAGATGCAAGGGAGAGCACCGCATGGCGGTCAAAGATCATCTTGTCAAGATTGCCGCCACCGGTTCCTGACAGCCCTCCATCGTCTGAATTAAAACCCGACTCAAGCCAAATCTTGGCAGAGAGATCCGGGTTGATGTGCTCCTCAGTGCGTAACCCCCAGCGTGACCCTTCATTGTTCATGTCTACTTTAGTTGGTTCGCCATCAGCCTTCGTTACCCGCAGCGAAGTACTCACGCGTCCATAAATCATTGTTTCAGCTGCAAAAACGCCATTAGAGCAGACGATTAGAGCCGTAGCCGTCAGGAGAGCGGTCACTGCAAATTTGTGCAGATTGTTGCTTGAATTCATAACTTTTTCTCGAAAACAGAGGATCAGCAGGCAATCCCAGCCGACTTTGCGTCGGAATTGCCTGTACCCGTTAAAGGCTTACTTGGCGGGGGCAAATGCAGCGTTAACGCTGATCGGCATCGCCTGGTAACCGGCACAGTTTTCGAGCTGAATTTCAAGCGAAGGTTTGGATGCGTTCCATTTGAACTCCATCAGAGTTGGATTCGGAGCCGAAACCATAGCTCCGCGGTCATTCACCTTGGCACCGGAGTTTGCGGAGTAAACAAATACAGAATCCTTGTCCTTCTGATATTCAACGATGGAAGTAATCGGGCTGTACCACTCAAAACCGCGATCTTTGCCATAACTCCATACCTGCTCAACAGTCATCTTTTTCTGATCAATCTTGTAGATGACGGCACGTGAGTACTTCATTGTCGGGAGCGCCGGCTGCTCCATACCGCGAGCGTCGCCATTGTCAAATATGGAGAGATAAAGAATATCGCCTTTGCTCTTCGAGTCGATTTTGAATGCTGTGTGCTGTGTCCAGGGGTAGTCAAAATCGCCCTCACAAGTTGAGCCTTCACACTTCAAAGGATTACCTAAATGATCGACAGGCGTGAGCATCTTCTCACGCCAGGGAGATTTCCAGCCCACCGGTGAACTCAAGATCCATTTCACTTCCTTATCTCGTCCAATTTTGATCGCAGCGGACTGGTGACGAGAACTGATAATGATCGAGTCGTCTTCGGCATCATGATCGACGGAGTTCACATGCGCCCAGTTGCGTCCCGGCCCTGTTCCCAGAATGTCTCCAAAGGTATGGATTTTGGCAAGGTCTTCGGCAGACATTGTTTCTCCTGCTTTTGCGGCATCAATGTTGAGACAGACAGCCCCCTGATCCAAGGCCTTAAGCACCGTGTCACGGTAGGGATCGAGGATGTCAAAGAGCCTCCATTCATCAACCACATTGCCCGTCGCGGGATTTACTTCAGCAATGACATCGCGAACCGTGCGCACATGTTTGTCGCTATTGGGGAACTTGTAGTTCGAACTCGCTACGCGCAGGAAATAGTTGCCATTGGGCGAGTTGTCCATCGAATGCGAAAAGTCGTTGTAATTGTCCGGCAGGATACGATTAAAAATTGTCCTGCCCATCAGATCAATCTTTGCGTAGCGTTGCCCGTATCCAAAGCTAATTTGCCCATCATCATTCTGGCGGAACCCCATAAAGCAACCTGCATTCCAAATGGAATTGATGTCGTAGATAGAAGAGGCATCCATAAACCATCGGATTTCACCTGTTGTATCAATCACAGCTACCTGCGGCTCGAAATTCCACTCGAGAGCGCCGCCTTCAGGGTTGTTCCAGGAAACACGTGTTCCCTTTGAAGATTTGCCCTGAAAATTGTTAATCAGATAAAGCCGGTCAGCAAATTCAGGATCCACCTTTTTGACCTTTGCGTCGAAGAAGGGCTGCGGAAAGCGTGCCATTCCGTTAACGTTGGCATAGGTCGGCCCCGTGTAAATCTGATAAGTTTCTGTGATTGTTTTCTTTTCAGCTCCGTCAATACGTGTATAGCTCACTTCAACTTTATTCACGTAATCCGGATAAAGGCCGAAAACGGGGATACCGGCATAGGTCATCAACAACCCATTCGAAACGTCATATTCAATCGTTTGCCCCTTCATCTTCGGCAGCACTTTGACGTGAGCATCTTGGACGACGTAACCGCCATTACGGATGACAGCCGTCAAAGGCGCCATATTGTAGGGATTGACAATAACCTCACCAAGCTTGCCTGGAATTGGAAGGGCTACAGCCGGACCACTGTGACCACCTGCGGCGTAGACGGCAAATGAAAGGGACATTGCTGCGATCAGTACCGCAGATTTTGTGTAATTCATACATTTCTCCTTTGATAAACGGCTTGTGGCCGCTCTGTTAAGTATCGGAGAAATTCATAAATATCAAAATGATAGCTTACAAGGAAGGACTGAACGACTTCGATAAAATCGGTTGTCGAAATATGAGTAGATGGCAGGGTTTAAAAAAGAGTGGGGAATTCACCAAAAATGCAATGCCATCCAAATCATTTTTAATCATGAATAGCCCGAAGTACCTCTATCAATACTTCGGGCTATTTGGATGAAAAAAACGCTCAGATAATCACCACATCGCTAACAGACTGACTGAGCGGTTCAGATGAGCAATCAACTCGCGACAGTTCTAGCGGCAATGCGGCCGTAAGCCAGTGCTTTGCCAAATGCAGTACCTGTCATGTACGCCGCTCCATGCACGCCGCCAGTGGCCTCCCCCGCAGCAAGGAGTCCAGGAATAACTTCTCCGAACACACCGATAACTTGTGCTTTGTCATTAATGCGAAGTCCACAGTATGTGCCAATCATGCCGGCGGTAGCTGGCATGATGAAATACGGCCCATGATCAAGTGCTACAGGTTTGCCGTATCCTGAAGAAAGTGAAGTGCGGCCAATCGGGTCCTTCCCCTGAGGCGCCGTCTCGTTATATTGCTGAATGGTTTCGGCCAGAACCTTTGGATTCAACCCTGCTTTCTGAGCAGCTTCTTCAATCGTTGCACCTGAGAAATAGTAGTCAGCAGTCTTTCCTTCATCAAATCCGCCCCAAAGCTTCTTGTCGATAGCACGGAGCTTCATTTGTGAACGACGAATGGCATCGTCAAAAATAAGCCAAGACTTATGCTCAGGCTGCGACAACGCTTCATCCCCAAGGAGTTTGTAGGAAAGCGATTCGTTGACAAAACGCTTAGCATCCTTGTTGACGATAATGGCGCCGGCGTAATAAATCGTTGTCATGTCCGAGATGCTCGATGGATTGAGCTTGAACCCATAAGACGCCTTGACGTAATTGGTATCCAGCACGTCCGCTCCGCAATCCTGACCTAACAACATGCCGTCACCGGTGGTTCCCATACCCGCAATGACGGCCGCCCATTTCATTGGGGGCGCATATTTAGCCAAGAGCTGCGGGTTGCGAGAGAAGCCTCCCGCTGCTATCAGCACACCTTTGCGGGCAGCAACAAAAGCCGTTTGATTGGCATGGCGGACTCGAACACCTGCAGTTCGCCCGGCGTCCGCATCCCAAACAAGCCGATCTGCCGGTGTGTTGAGTCGAATATCTACGCCAAGTTTCTTGGCGTAGTTCAAATAAAACGCAATCACTGCTGCGGGATCAAAGCGGTGAGCTCGGGGAACGCTCATTCCGGACGCAATAGCTACCGTCGAAGGCTTAACCCCCTTGCTAAGAATCCATTCATACTCTTCTTTTGAGGCTCGTACAAACGCACGCACAAGTGCTGGATCGTTTTCATTTTGTCCTGTCTTCATCATATCGGCGAAGAATTTTTCCTCGCTGTCTTCGATGCCTTTGGACTTCTGAAGCTCGGTTCCTCCAACAGACCAAGCACCGCCGCAGATAAGTGAAGATCCGCCCACAAGACTCATTTTTTCGAGAACCAGCACTTTAAGACCAGCTTCTGCAGCATGACATGCCGCGCTTAGTCCCGCACCGCCTGCCCCAATAATTACAAAATCAAAGCTTTCATCCCACTTGGAAGGAGCCTTGACCGGCACAGCCCAGGCGCTGCCGGCCACGGCGGCTCCGGCTGCTGAAAAGCTTGCTTTCAAGAAGTTTCTGCGGTTTGTCATAACGGACTCTCCTTTGGTGGTTGGCATGAACATGTTTATGCAATTGCACAACGTCAAACAGCGGAGCTGATAATTGGTCGGTTCACCTCCGCCTCTTTGAATCGAGTCTCAAATTTGCTGTACCTAGGTACAGTGACTGCCATCAACGGAAATTCGATAAGTGAATCAACGCTTTGGGAATCCGTTACAGTGAAAACATCGATCATCACGTTGTGAAGTCATTCCCCGATGCAGCGACGCACATTGTTTCCATTAGCTGGCCTATCCTTGATCGGTCCCTTCGGCAGCCTGATCACCTCCAAGGCGAAAGCTATTGTCTGCATGCCGGACAGTGGGTCCTTAAACCTTCAACTGCCGCCGCGATGCCGAATTCTGATCATCGGCTCTGGAGCGGCTGGCTTAACGGCTGCAGTCATGGCTGCCGAAGCCGGAATTAAAGACATCGTTGTACTCGAAAAGGAGCCCATTGTCGGCGGTTCTTCGATGATCAGCGGCGGCCAGTGGGCTGTATCCGAAACAGAATTACAGCGACGCAATGGCATTTTGGATACAGACAGCATTTTTTACGCTGACATGCTTCGTATTGGGAAGAACCGCAATGATCCTCAGCTTGTTAAAAAACTCATTCAGGTCAGCCGCGAACAATACAACTGGGTTCTAGAGCACGGCGTTGCTCCGTTGGCATTAAGTGCAGCTTCAGGCATGAGCAGACCGCGTGCGCACACATTTGATGCTGTGGCCGTCATGAATCTGCTCCTCAGAATGGCGGTCAGACACAACATTCCCATCATCACGGGCGCCAGAGCAACAGAGCTTCTCATGAGCAACGGGACAGTGCATGGTGCTGCGGTTGAATATGCCGGTTCTCATCAGCGAGTACAAGCCAATGCTGTTCTTTTGGCATCCGGTGGGTTTGCGCGAAGCACTGAATTGATGGCGAAATATGCTCCAAACATGCAGCGAGCCGCCAAAATTTGCGGCATTGGCTCCGACGGTGACGGCCTGCTGATGGGAGAGACTGTCGGTGCTGCCTTGAGAGATATGAATTTTGTGAGTGCATCCTATGGTTTTGTCCGCACGCCGGCCAGAATTTCCGATATGACGCTCATCTACTATGCGGGAGGGATTATTCTCAATCAAGCAGGAAAACGCTTCGTTGATGAATCGCTTTCGTATAAAGAACTCGGTACAGCCTCACTCACCGAACCCGGCTATTCAACATACATCCTGTTTGATGACGCAATGAGGCGCGAGCAGATGAGGCAAAGACCTAACGACTGGCGCCTCTGGCATTTAATTGACCAAGGCAGAGTGCCTGATTACGTTTATAAGGCCGACAGTATTGAAGACGCCGCAGCCGCCGCCGGTCTTAACCCAGCAGTCGTCACATCTACGGTGGAGGAATACAACCGTCTTGCCCCGCACGGTAAAGATCCCTTGGGAAGAACCTCTCTCTCCTAATGACATGGACCACCCACCTACCCAGTGCGTCACAACGAAGCGCTGCACGA
>ENA-OROQ01001224-OROQ01001224.1-human-gut-metagenome-genome-assembly--contig:-NODE-1224-length-14647-cov-78.8253_pt1 | contig 14647 bp, 16 predicted proteins | sample MGYA00242136_ERZ509062 | MGnify/ENA primary metagenome ERZ509062 (study PRJEB26280, sample SAMEA2338735) | human gut metagenome | biome: human gut; feature: human-associated habitat; material: faeces...
ACAAGCTTTCTGCAGCGTCCTTCGTAAAAAACCCTGTCACTTGCGATGATTTTCAAACCAAATGTATCCATATGCCACGCTCCTATTCTGCCGCCGCCTCAGCATTTGCCTTTACAATGACATCGTCAATAGTTCCTACATTGAAAAATGCAGATTCCGGATATGCATCCATCTCCCCATCAATGATCATTTTAAATCCACGGATTGTCTCTTTTAACGGAACATATTTTCCAGGGACTCCTGTAAATGTCTCTGCTACAAAGAATGGCTGAGACAAAAATCTCTGGATTTTTCTCGCACGCATAACAGTTGCCTTATCTTCATCTGACAACTCTTCCATACCAAGAATTGCAATAATATCCTGCAGTTCTTTGTATTTCTGAAGAATTGCGATGACTTTATTTGCCACTTCGTAATGCTCTTCTCCGACTACATCTGCTTCCAGGATACGGGAGCTGGATTCCAGTGGATCTACCGCCGGATAGATACCCTGCTCTACAATCTTTCTGGAAAGCACGGTCGTTGCATCCAGATGCGCAAATGTTGTCGCCGGAGCCGGGTCAGTCAAATCGTCCGCCGGCACATAAACTGCCTGTACGGAAGTGACAGATCCGTTCTTTGTAGAAGCGATACGTTCCTGTAATTCACCCATTTCCGTTGCCAGTGTCGGCTGATATCCTACTGCAGACGGCATACGCCCAAGCAGTGCGGAAACCTCAGATCCGGCCTGTGTAAAACGGAAAATATTATCGATGAAAAGAAGTACGTTCTGATGCTGTTCATCACGGAAATATTCTGCCATTGTCAAACCAGTCTCAGCCACACGCATACGCGCTCCAGGCGGCTCATTCATCTGACCGAATACCAAAGCAGTCTTCTCCAGAACACCGGACTCTTTCATTTCAGACCAGAGGTCATTTCCCTCACGGGAACGCTCTCCGACTCCGGTAAAAATAGAGTATCCACCGTGCTCTGTCGCAATGTTTCGGATCAATTCCTGGATCAGCACCGTCTTACCGACTCCTGCACCACCGAACAATCCGATCTTACCGCCCTTTGCATATGGTGCAAGAAGGTCGATGACCTTGATTCCCGTCTCCAGGATCTCTACTACAGGACTCTGATCTTCAAATGTAGGCGGTTCTCTGTGGATTACCCATTTTTCTGCATCCTCGATCTGTTCTCCATTATCAATTGTTTCACCTAATACATTAAACAGTCTGCCCAGTGTCTTCTCACCGACAGGAACTTTGATTCCTGCTCCGGTGGCTGTTACTTCCATATCTTTATGCAGTCCTTCACTGGCAGCAAGCATCAGGCAGCGCACCTCATTGTTTCCAAGGTGCTGTGCAACCTCCATGATGCATTTCTTTCCGTTATTTTCAACTTCCAGAGCATCCTTGATATAAGGAAGATTGCCGTCTTCAAATACTACGTCAACGACAGGTCCCATAACCTGTACAATTCGTCCTTTATTCATATGCTATTCTCACTTCCTTTTCTGCTTCTGCGCCTTCGCACCGCTGCAAACTTCCGTAATTTCCTGGGTAATTGCAGCCTGTCTGGCTCTGTTATATACGATTGACAACTCCCGGATCAGGCTTTCAGCGCTGTCTGTAGCAGCCTTCATCGCCATCATACGGGCATTGTGTTCACTGGCATATGCCTCTACCAGACATCCGTAGACCATACCAATGACATAGTTCGGAACAATACTGTCCATCACACTGTCTGCGGAAGGATACAGTTCAATTGCTTCCCGATACATATTCAGAGGCATTTTCATACTTCCGAAGTCTTTGGCCTCCAACGGAAGCAGTTTCAATTTTTCCGCATCTGTCTGTACCGAATTCTCCATGCGGGTGTATACAACATACACTTCATCCAGCTCCCCTGCCAGAAACTGATCGATCACCGACCAGCCAATATCTCTGGCACGGTGCATAGTCGGTTTCTGAACGGTATACTGGAAATTTGTGTCAATCTCTACATTATGTTTTGCAAAATAATGCCGTCCCAGCTCACCTACAACAAAGAGCTTGTGAATCCCCGGCTGTGCAAGGATCTCTTCTTCCAGCTTGATAATATTATGATTATAAGCTCCGGCAAGTCCCTTGTCTGCCGTAATTACGATCGAACCGATCCTTTTCTGCTCTGCCGGGATATCCTGGCGGGCATCAAAATAAGAATGCCGGATCTCTGGCACATGGCGCAGGATACGGGAAATCTCACCCTGAAGTCCATAAAAATACGGCTCTGTATCCGCCAGTTTTTTTCTGGCCTGCGTCATTTTTGAAGAGGAAATCATATACATCGCATTTGTGATCTTCATCGTATCTTTTACGCTGTTGATGCGGCTCTGTATTTCTCTGATATTTGCCATATTAACACCTGCTCTTCTTGAATTCCTTTGCGGTCTCCACGATCTTTTCGATCAGTTCTTCTGTCAGTACCTTTTTCTCTTCGATTTCCTGTCCGATTTCCGGATAATCTGAATCGAAATGACGAAGCAGGTCTGCCTGGAACTGTTTGATTTTTGCTTTTTCTATTCCAAGCATCACTTTATGTGTCGCCGCACACAGTGTGATGACCTTTTCATGCAGACTGAGCGGATGATAAAGCGGCTGCTTCAACAATTCCATCAAACCACTTCCATACTCCAGCTGTCCTTTTGTCGCAGCATCCAGATCGGAACTAAACTGTGTGAACACTTCCATCTCGCGGTACTGTGCCAGATCAATACGAATACTTCCGGATGCTTTTTTCATCGCTTTTGTCTGTGCGGCACCACCAACACGAGATACGGAAAGACCTACGTTTACGGCCGGTCTCATACCTGCTGCAAACAGATCGCTCTCCAGGAAGATCTGTCCGTCTGTAATGGAAATTACATTAGTCGGAATATATGCGGATACATCTCCTGCCTGCGTCTCAATGATTGGCAGTGCTGTAATAGAACCGCCTCCCAATTCATCACTCAGACGGCTGGAACGCTCCAACAGTCTGGAATGCAGATAGAATACATCTCCCGGATATGCCTCACGTCCCGGTGAACGACCGAGCAGCAGAGACAATGCACGATAGGCAACCGCATGTTTTGACAGATCATCATAGACGATCAGGACATCTTTTCCCTGATACATAAAATGCTCTGCCATTGCTGTTCCTGCATACGGCGCAATATACTGAAGCGGCGCACAGTCACTTGCTGTGGAAGATACCACGATCGTATAATCCAGTGCATCATTGTTCTTCAATGTATTTACGACTTTTGCAACAGTAGAAGCCTTCTGTCCAATCGCCACATAAATACAGATCACATCTTTTCCCTTCTGATTCAAGATTGTATCCAGGGCAATGGATGTCTTTCCTGTCTGACGATCTCCGATGATCAGCTCTCTCTGTCCGCGTCCGATCGGGAACATCGCATCAATAGAAAGGATTCCTGTCTCCATCGGCACACTGACTGATTTTCTGTCAATGATTCCCGGTGCCTCCTGCTCGATCGGGCGGTAATCATCTGCTTCGATCTCACCCTTTCCGTCGATCGGAGCCCCCAGTGCATTGACAACTCTTCCTACATATTTATTTCCAACCGGTACACCGGCCTTTTTTCCTGTACGAGTTACTTTTGTTCCTTCTTTGATATCTGTGTCCCGTCCAAAAAGAATGACTCCGATTTCATTTTTCTGAATATCCTGTACCATTCCTTTCAAACCTGTATCGAAGGTAACAATCTCTCCATACATTGCGTGATCAATTCCGTAAATAGTCGCAATTCCGTCACCTACAGCAACGACTGTTCCCACTTCACTGTCTTTGCTCACACTGTCAAAATTTTCTATCTCTTCTTTTAAAATAGAAATAATTTCATCTGAATTGATTGAACTCACCTTGTTCACCTCCAGGTTAATTTTTGTCCTAATCTCTCCAGGCGTCCTTTTAAGCTCCAGTCATATTCGTCACTTCCCATTCGCAGAATAAATCCGCCAAGCAGCGCGCTGTCTGTCTGAACCTCGATCTCTGCTCTGTTCGCTTCGTATTTTTTGCAAAGGAACGCCTCCATATTTTTAAGCTGCTCTTCACTTGGCAGCTCTACGCATGTCAATACCGCCTTGAGAATCTGATCCTGCTCATCACAGTATTTGTCATATGCGGCAAATATTTCTGTGATGAGATCCATTCTGTCATATTTACATACTACTTTCAGGAAATTTCTCATTTCCTGCGGAAATACCTTGTCGATCACACGTTCTTTCTTCTGTGCCGGAATTGTCGGATTCACAAACACATCATGAAGCTGCGGTACCTCCTCAAATATCTCTCTTGCTTTCTGTATGGCTTCCTTCGGAACATTCAGCTCATACAATACCTGTGCATACCGCATTGCTGCAGATGAACAGTATATCTGACTATTTGTCGTCTCTGTCTTCATGAGCTTCACCTACTTCTTCCAGAAACTTGTCATATATTGCCTGATTATTACCTGCCTGGTCTGCTACGATCTTCGCTGCAGCTGTCATTGCAAGTCCTGCGATCTCAGACTGAAGAGCATTCATTGTCTGCTCACGTTCTACACGGATATCTGCCTTGGCAGACTCGATGATACTGCCTGCCCTGGCATCCGCCTCCTTTACGATACGTTCATACTCTGACTTGGCGTCCTTACGTGCTTTCTCTACGATCCGCACAGATTCTTCTTTTGCCCCGCCAAGTGCCTGCGCATATTCTTCCTTCATCTTCATCGCATCTTCCTGTGCATTCTGGGCATTTTTCAATCCGTCTTCGATCAGCTGACGGCGCTTTTCCATAATGTCGGTCACAGGCTTGATCAAAAACTTCTTTAATAAGAAAGCCAGGACGATCAGGTTAATCATGGTATATAGAAAGTTCATATCAAATCTCAGCACTTCCCACACCCGCCTTTCCTGTTAATTCTATTTGCTTATTTTAAGAAGAATACGATCAGAATACCAATGATAAATCCATAAATTGCAGTTGCCTCTGCAAGTGCACAACCAAGGATCAGGTTCTTGCTGATCTTGCTTTCAGCCTCTGGCTGTCTTGCGATTGCATCCACTGCTTTTCCTGTTGCGATACCAATTCCCACTCCTGCTCCAATACCTGTTAATACTGCGATTCCTGCTCCAATTGCAATAAGTGCTCCCATAATTCTAATCTCCTTTTTATTCTTTTATTTGTTCAAAAATTCCGTTTCTATTCCTGTTCTTCTGTCATAAACAGTGCGGTCAGAAATACAAATACATATGCCTGAATCAGACCGTCAAAAATATCGAAATAGAAATTCATCGGAAGTGGTATAATCAGCGGAACAAATGCTTTTAAAAGTTCCATTACCACAAATCCTGCCAGCATGTTACCAAACAGTCGCATACAGAGCGACAATGGGCGGATAAAAATTTCCAGAATCATAATCGGTGCAACCACCGGCACCGGTTTGGCAAAATGCTTGACCCAATGTTTCATACCGTTTTTATGTATTCCTGAATATTCGATCAGGCACATACTCATCACGGCAAGTGCTGCTGTTACATTCAGATCTTTTGTCGGCGGCTTAAAGCCAAGCAGACCAATCATGTTGGCGCACGCCAGATAAAGAAGAACTGTGATCAGATACGGTATATATCTTTTGTTCCCTTTACCGAGGATCCCTTCAAAGAAATCCGTTGCCCAGTCAATTGCAGCTTCCAATGCCAACTGAACTTTTCCCGGGTTTTCTACCTTCAGATTTCTCACCAGAATCAACGATAATCCTACCAGAACTGCCATAATGATCCATGTAACAACCACAGATTCTGAAATTCCGCCGAGAACCGGAAGCTCAAATACCGTTTTGCAGTTCAGCTCTTCCATCAATTCTGTTGCTAAATTTTCCGTATCGCTCCCTCCTTTTCCTGTCTATTTTTTCATTCCTGCCCTTTTTCGGGGTCTTCCCTTTTCTCTTCCAGGTGGAGGCCTCTTCTGAGCATAAAATAAGGAAATTTCATATCTTGAAATCTCCATACAAAAGTCCCCTTTTCAGACAGTGTGCCTAAAAAGTTATCTAAATCCTACTCCCAGCAAGTGGGTTTGTCAACAAAAAAATTTTTGATTTTCTTTTTCTGATCGTACTCTTTTTTTTGTCGAAATTTCCAGTCTTTTAAAATACGTTTTTTTCTTTTTTTAGGAATATTTCAGCCTTATTTTACTGACCTTTCGTCATTTTTATTTCGCTCCAGTCTTTTTTCACTAATATACAGTAATTCCCTCGCACTTTTTTCATCAAACTTCCATAATATTGTGAAACACCTATCGTTCTGTTTGTGGAAATACTCTCTGAAACCATAAAAAAAGAGGACTTTCTGCACATAGAAGCACAATTCTGTGTACAAAAAGTCCTCTTTCCACCTTATTCTCTCTTTTGAGATTGTATTTTCTCCTTATTTTCAGACTCCTCTAGAGATTGTTCTCTTGCAATTTTGAGGAAATCTCTCTCCGCTCTTTTTCTTCTCGGAATAAATATGCCTGCAACGCCCTTTCCACGGCTTCTCACATAGAAAAACCCAATTACCGAAAAAACTGCTGCACCGATAAAATTCACAAACAAGTCTTCCATCGTGTCAATCAGCCCGATATCCAGATATCCGCCTACTCCTAATGGCTGTCCGTTGATCATCACTTCCCTGATCTGATCAATCGTCACCGGAACATTTCTTCCATCCGGATTCAGCATTACCGATGCGATTGCAGACAAAACCGTGTCTTTCTGCATATCATATCCAAGAAACTGATCCATCCCAAACTCAAAAAACTCCCACACAACTCCGATCGTCATAGAAAAACAAAATGCTACGATTGCGGTAAACACCGGTGACAGATTAAATACGGTACGCTCACTCCGGTTCAGCAGATCCACCAGCGAAAACCCGATTGCCGCTGCCAAAAATCCATTCAGTGTATGCAGCACTGTGTCCCAGAACGGAAACAGGAGATAAAATTCATTGATCTCACCTAATATCTCCGCTGCAAATATAAAAAACAATACGATAATCTCCAGCGTTGTCGGCAGCTCTATTTTAAACGTCACCTGCACAAAACTTGGAACGATCAGAAGCAAAAGTGTCAGAATGCATAAAAATACGTTTTCATAATTCTGATTCAAAACCTGGAGCACCAACATCACGATCACTAGAATCCGCAAAATAAGATACACCATAAATGAACTTTTATGTTCCCTGAGTTCCATTTTTATCGCTTCCGCCATATGGCGGAAATAGCCGTTTTGTTTTTTCTCTTTCTTTTCTTTCATTCCCCGCTCCCTTTCTGCTCTTCTGTATCATTTCAAACGATACTTCCATTTCCTTTACACTTAAGAATATTATAGAAAGATAACATCGGGATTGCAAGATTGTTCTGTTGGGGTGCCTTCCTTGAGAGACCTTCTCTTTTTTCTATAGTTCTATAAACTTATACTTCCCTGCACCCAGTCCTGTGACTTTTTTTATGACTTTCGCTGCCTTCATTGCATTCATAACATTTGTTGCTTTGGATTTTGAACATCCTAACCATTCCATAATATTTGCCTGTCCAAATGGTTTGTCTACTCCACTTTCCAGAAATACTCTGCCACTATTCTCAATAAATTTCTCCGTAATCTCTGCTTCCTTGAATAATGGCAAATACTTTTCAAAAGTGTTGCTTACTTTTTCATTGTCATTGCTTACTTTTTCATTAGCGTTGCTTACTTTTTCATTAGCGTTGCTTACTTTTTCATTAGCGTTGCTTACTTTCCTAAACATTGTAACCTTAAATCCATTTCCAAACTCTTCAAATGTCGGTTCAGGTAAATCATACTCTCTACATCTGTTTATAATTCTCGGTATCCCTGTTCCCCATGCCTCTACTATATGCATATAATGAAACGCTTCTGCAATCGCTTCATTTCTGCAAGTAGATTTTCCTAACTTTGCAGTTTCAATATCCAATCCACCATAAAGCATCCCAGGTGATAACACCTCAACTCTGTCATCAAAAATGCTCACCTGAATACAAGACTTATCTACATAACTCCTGTGTACAACAGCATTGGCAATCATTTCTCTAATAGCAGATACTGGAAGTTCATAAGAATCATTTCTATATATCCCTCCGATTTCTGCCCCCATATTAATATGCCTTAAAACAAATTGATATGCTTTTTCCACCTGTTCGTAAATTGGCCCATCAAATTCTTTTTGATCAATAAAAACATCTCTGATTGTTCCCTTAAATAATGCACATTGAATTTTTGATGCTTTACTTTTGTTATCTGTCATCAGATCAAATGCATGTGTCGGATAGAGCGTTCTCCCTACCCTACAAAGAATTCCAAAATCTTCAAGCTTCTCTATAGTCATGTCCTTTGCTGCATTTTTTTCGTCTGTTTTACAGGATATAACTGCTATCTTTTTCATTGTTTCGCAAAGTTTCAATGCCTTTTCTTTGTCAAATTCTCTTCCTATTTCCTGTAGTGAATCATAGGAAATATTCTGGCCTTCCAACTCTAACTCTTTTAATTTTCTTGCGTCAGCAGGTCTGCTTGTTCCATTAATTCGAATAAAAGCTGTAGTCTCTTTTCCTTTTTTCGCAATATAATAAGGTCTGAACTTTCCAGGAACAATATCTATGACAAGTACCGTTTTTTCTTCTATTGTCTGGATTGAAATATCCGGTTCAATCTGTGGTGTACACGCATCTGAAACCATATTAGAAATGGAATCCGACAATTTAAATGGGCTTTGTTCGCCAATTCCATAAACAGTCCCTGTTTCATCCTCAATTCCTACTATCACTTTCCCACCTGTGCTGTTAGAAAATGCAATAATATCTTTTAAAAATTTCTCATGATTACCTGGAATTTCTCTTTTAAATTCAATATTCTTTCCTTCGCCAAAATAGTTCTTATCAATCATGTTCTCACCTGCTTTCTACTATGATAAATTTAACCCTTTCAACAGTCATTTTCTGTATTATTTCCATCAGCAAAGATCTTATTTCAAAACATTGGATAAATACCGGCTGATTGGCCTGAATATTGAACCTTAGATTCTTCTGAACTTTTAAAACTCAAAAGTGCTGCAAGAATACAGCTTACGAATAAATTTATTATACACTCTTTTTCCAGAATAAAGCAATTCATATTTTCTACAAAAACAACAAAACCTTTTTATAAATTATATCTTGCACTTTCTTTTTGTTTTCTCTAAACTGAAACTAAAATAATTGTTACAAAGGAGAATTTCATGCAGCATCCCTTTCCTTATGAAGTCATATACAGTGACAGAAAATCCCTCGCAATTCAGATTACTGCACAGGCGACGGTCCGTGTCCGGGCACCCAAAAACTGTCCTGCCCCGACCATTGATACATTTCTTTACGAAAAGCAAGCCTGGATCCTAAAGCATCTGGACTCGGCATCTCAGCGTCTTGAGCAATCTTCTGAAAAACCTCAGATTTCTGAAAATGACCGGAAACGATACATCCAGCTTGCACGGGATATTTTTACACGCAAGACAGAATATTATGCCCGTATCATGGGCGTCACCTACGGCCGTATCTCCATCCGGGAACAGAAAACCCGCTGGGGAAGCTGCTCCAGCGCCGGAAATTTAAACTATAACTGGCGTCTGATCTTCGCTCCGGAAGAAATCGTGGACTACATCGTTGTACATGAACTCGCCCACCGTCTGGAAATGAATCACTCAAAAGCCTTTTATAATATTGTAGAATCCGTACTGCCCGATTACCGAAAAGCACAGAAATGGCTGCGGGAAAATGGCGGAAGTTTGTGAATATATGTAGCTTTCATAAACAAATCATTGTAGCGCAGCGAGGAAATACACTTGATTTTGGCTGTTAGGCTGTTATATGTGAGCCAATTGGCGAACATATCCAACAGGCGTTACAGCCACTTCAAGGGATTTCTTCGGCGGAGCCTGATTTGTGTTGAAAGCTACATATCTTTTGCGGACTTTTCGCATAAGCTCTCTCACATTTGCTTCCTCACCACCCGGTATTCATCCCCCACCTGATAATACGGGCACTCTCTGAAATCTCCCTGCACAAATCTCACCATCTCATCTTCATCCAGATCCTGCGTACAGACATAGCACTCATAATCGTCATCATATTCATAATTCATGCAGCTTTCGCAGTTTGCCGCTGTTTTTCTGCCTCGCATCTTATACCTCCCCCAGTTCTTTTAACACCTGATATACGTAAGAAACAGGAAGTCCTACGACATTGAAATAGTCCCCTTCGATCTTCTCAATGAATGCGGAAAATCTCCCCTGAATTCCGTAAGCCCCGGCCTTATCCATAGGTTCTTTGCTCTCTACATATTTCTGGATTTCTTCTGTGCTCATCGGATTGACAGAAACTTTTGTTTCCACTGCGTGGTTGATTACCGTTTTTTCTCCGTTTTTATCAAAATCCAGAACCGCAACACCCGTATATACCTGATGTGTATCTCCCTGCAGTGACCGGATCATCTCAAAGGCCTCCTGTTCATCCTTTGGTTTTCCCAGAATTTGTTCTTCATGCACAACGATCGTATCCGCACCGATCACGATCACATTCCTTGCCTGGATCTCGGATGCCACATTTTCCGCTTTCATCAGCGCCAGCTCTTTTACAATCTCCTTTGGAACCGTATTTGTATACACTTCTTCCTTATTGCTGACACGCACTTCAAACGGAACCCCGATCTGTGATAAAAGCTCTTTTCGCCTCGGTGAAGCTGACCCTAAAATTATTTTCTTCATACTAAAAACTCCTTGTTGTACTTTGTTGTTGATAATAACACTTTTCTGCCTGTTATGGTAGACTTTCCATCCGAAAATATCGTATGATAATTATTGTTTACATCAATTATAACCTTTTATTTTGAACTTTTCACAAGGAGGAGATTCTATGGAACATCTCAACGAATACCTGGATTTTATCCGCACCGTAGAGGGGATCAAATCTGTCACCCGCACTGCCTGGACCAAAACAGGACGACAGGAAAGTACGGCAGAACATTCTTTTCGTCTTGCGCTGCTTGCTCTGACTCTGATCGATGAATTTCCGGAGCTGGACGCTAAAAAAGTGCTTTCCATGTGTCTGATCCACGATCTCGGAGAACTCTATGCCGGAGATATTCCTGCAATTTCCAATACGGATCCCCTTGCAAAATCCAAACAGGAATACCTTGATATTTGTCGGATCTTCCAGCTTCTCCCCGAGCCAAAACGGTCAGAATTTCTTTCCCTGTGGAACGAATACAACAACTGCTCCATCCCGGAAGCACATCTGGTAAAGGCACTGGATAAAGCAGAGACGATCCTGCAACACAATCAGGGAAAAAATCCACCGGATTTTGATTATGCATTCAATCTCACTTACGGAGCCTCCTACTTCAAAGGCGATCCGCGGCTGGAGGAATTAAGAAGCATACTGGATGCAGAAACAAACGTTGTCATAGAGCATACACAAGAAAAGGAGAACCACCATTTATGATTCAAATCATCATTTCACCTGCGAAAAAAATGAATATATGCGAAGAATTTCCCGGCACTGCCACCACACCTGTTTTTGCAGAACAGACAGACCTTTTATATCAGACGCTAAAGCAGATGTCATTTGAAGAATTGCAGAAACTTTGGAAATGCAGTGAAAAACTGGCACTTCAAAATACAAAAAGACTGTGCGAATTTACACCGGCTGACGCTGTCACTCCCGCTGTTCTCGCCTATGAAGGGATCCAATACCAATACCTCGCACCGGGCATCTTTTCTGATACACAGTGGGACTACGTAAACCGGCATCTGAACATTCTTTCCGGATTTTATGGTGTCCTGTGCCCTTCAGATGCTGTCATTCCCTATCGTCTGGAGATGCAGACCAAACTGGAAACTGAGAATGCCACTGATTTGTATCATTTCTGGAACAATCAGCTATATCAGGCATTGTACTGTAAATTTGAGAAAGACTCTCCGAAAGAGCTCATCAATCTCGCTTCCGCAGAATACAGCAAAGCAGTACTTCCTTATCTGACAGAAGACGTACACTGCGTCACCTGCGTTTTCGGCGAGTTCGTTCAGGGAAAAGTAAAGGTGAAAGCCACGCTCGCGAAAATGGCGCGGGGAGAAATGGTCCGCTGGATGGCAGAACACCAGATTCAGACTGCAGAAGATCTGAAACAGTTCACCGGACTTGGATTTGCTTTCGAAGAGTCTCTATCTTCCGGGACAGAATATGTGTTCCTAAAAAAGGATATCTGCCCGGAAGATTAGGCTTTTCTTATTCTGCCTTCATTTCCCGGATCTCTCCGCACGCGATCATAGCGCCGGAGTTTCCGGAAGGCTGGGTTGTCATATCATCCGGATGTGCGTGTATGATAACCGCTCTTCCGATCACATCCTCGGGATGAAACCGGTCTGTGTAAAAGATCAAAAATGCATTTCCGTCATTTGCCAGAAGTGAAGGCATATCTCCTGCATGCTGCGGGTGCATGGCATTTGTCGGATTGTAGTGTCCGTCCGCCTGTGCAAAGGGTTCCGCTTTTGTTCCCTGACAGGTTCCCTCATGAATATGAAATCCGTGAAACGCATTTCCGTCAGGCAGATTGCGGATATCGGCTGCCACGATCGTTCCATTGTGAACTCCGAAAAAATATACCATTCCCCGGATTTTTGGAAATTCCGGGCTTCCTTTGATCTCTGCAGCGGCATCCGGAATGGTCTGTATCTCTGAAAACATCTTACCACCTCCCGGATTACCATATGCAGTTTTTCAAAAATTGTTATTCCTGATGCGCTCTCCATGCTTCTTTCAGAATCTTTGGATCTTCAAAAAGACCAAGCGCCCCTTTCGCCATACATTCTGCCACATACAGCATTCCCTTCTGCCCGATGCTCATTCCGGACTGTGCGGCTGCACTCCAGTGATGCAGCGGTGTACCCTTACACATCGTAGCAGCACTGAGCATCACAGTCGGCACGGTATGACTGACTTCCGACACATCCGTTCCGATCGCCAGCAAAACAGGTTGGTCTTCCAACGGTTCCAGACCTCCAAAATAATTTCCGTCATTGATCAGTCCCGCTTCTTTTGTGATGGTTTCTGCAAACTGCAGTTCTTCTTTTGTATATTCCGGGAGTGAAGTTTCTGTCATCGCCTGATAAAAGGCTTCTGCCAGCGGACGGTTCACTTTCATTTCCTGATTGCTCGTCACAAGCTCGATCTCCACTCTCGTTCCGGTCATCAAAGCCGCACCCTTCGCACAGTCATCCACTCTGTTCGATGCATCCTCTGTCCTGGAACGTTTGGATGAACGGATAAAGTAATTCGTAGAAGCAAAATCCGGCACGATATTCGCCGGTCCGTCTGTGTTCGTATATGTATAATGAATCCGAACATCATCCGCCACATGTTCCCGTAAATAATTCACTCCCACATTCATCAGTTCTGCCGCATCCAGCGCACTTCTGCCAAGCTCCGGATGTTTGGACGCATGTGCTTTGACTCCGTAAAATTTGTAATTCTTCATGTCCTGCGCCTGCCAGATATCATAACTCACCCGATTCCGGTCAAAAGGATGCCAGGTGATCGCCGCATCCAGATCATCAAACACCCCCGCTTCATTCATCTGGATCTTTCCGATGATGATTTCTTCTGCCGGACAGCCATACACCCGGATTGTTCCGGAAAGCTTCGCTTTTTCCATCCGCTCTTTCAAGGCACAGGCTGCCCCTGCGCAGGCTGTACCAAGCAGATTGTGTCCGCATCCGTGCCCCGGCGTTTTCAGCGGCTGATACGTGCAGACCGGCTCCTGGCCAAGACCCGGAAGAGCGTCATACTCTGCCAGAAATCCAAGTATCGGTTTTCCTGTTCCCCACTCTGCAACAAATGCGGTCTGAAGTCCTGCGATTCCTTTTGTAATACGAAATCCTTTTTCTTCCAGATAGTCAGAAAGACAGGCTGAAGATACGACTTCTTCTTTGGAAAGTTCCGGATGCCGAAAAATATAATCAGCTGTGTTAACCAGTTCTTCTGTGTGTTCCTGTATCCATGTGTGAATATGATCTGCGGTATCTCCGCCTGTCCATACCCCGAGTCCGCTCCCAAACTTCTCCCCGGATAGCAGATATTTTCTGGCTGCTCTCTGCAAACTGGTGTCCTCTGCATAGTTCCGGGGATCCGTCTCCAATTCTCCGAAAATCCTCTCTTCTGCCTCTCTCCCCTCAAAATCAACCGCAACAATATGAAACAATGTCTGGAACTGCAAAATATTAGATCCCGGCTTCATAATTTCTTTGAGCCCCGGATATAAAAGCCAGGAATGACAAAGATATACCTGCTTCTCCTTCCAGAATTGTTCTGCCTGACGAAATGAATCCAGACAGGCATCAAGCTCCAGTTTCTCTCCCTGCGGGATATGCACGCTGATCACAGGATCCCCTTTGTGAACCGATATCTCGTCTGTCTGTATATCCCATAAAGACGGTATTCTCTCAAATTCCAGACGCCCAAGCCGAAACAGACTCATATCCAGATGTCTGCAAAACCAGTCGTACTGCGCAATCCCATATTCTCCATACGCTTTATAACAATTTTCACACCACAA
>ENA-OROQ01001249-OROQ01001249.1-human-gut-metagenome-genome-assembly--contig:-NODE-1249-length-14398-cov-23.0248_pt1 | contig 14398 bp, 5 predicted proteins | sample MGYA00242136_ERZ509062 | MGnify/ENA primary metagenome ERZ509062 (study PRJEB26280, sample SAMEA2338735) | human gut metagenome | biome: human gut; feature: human-associated habitat; material: faeces...
ACTTCTTCCACTTCTACACCTGTCACTTTTCCATTCTTTCCGAGGAACTGATTGGAAGCCAGGCACCAGCGGCGTGTACAACCTTCTTCATGGCTGGAAGTCGTTTTGAAGACTGCCGGCCATTGTGGCCAAGGAGTAGCCGGATTGTAGCCGACAGGAGGTTTCGGCATGATTTCGATTTGAGTGACACTGACGGCTCCCTGTCTCACACTGGTTCCGATGCAGTCGGAACCAGTGTCTCCGCCACCTATCACGAGAACCTTTTTGCCTTTGGCATTTACCAACTTGTCTTTCGGGAAAGTCTGTCCTGCCAGAATCCTATTCTGTTGTGCCAGCATTTCGAGTGCGAAATGAATCCCTTTCAGTTCACGTCCCGGAATACTCAAGTCACGTGCAGTGGGGGTTCCGGTACAGATGCAGTAAGCATCGAATCCTTCCGGTAAATGATTAACGTCTATTTCTACTCCCATCTCAAACTGTATTCCTTCTGCAGCCAATATCTTCATCCGTCGGTCAATTACATTTTTATCCAGTTTGAAATTAGGAATACCGAATCGTAATAATCCTCCGGGCGCTTCATCCTTATCGAATAAAGTAACGCTATATCCTTTTAAATTCAGCTGATTAGCCACCACCAATCCAGCAGGACCTGCACCAATCACCGCCACTTTCTTTCCGTTTCTTTCCGGCGTCTTTACTTGTATATATCCTTCACGAAAAGCCGCTTCTACGATAGCTGCTTCATTCTCGCGAATAGTCACCGGCTGATCGCAGGAAAGTTTCAACACACACGATTTCTCGCAAAGAGCAGGACAAATACGTCCTGTAAATTCAGGAAAATCGCAAGTAGACGACAATACTTCGTATGCCTCCTTCCATTTTCCCCTGTATAATGCATCCTGCCATTCCGGTTGTTTATTTCCTATCGGGCATGCCCAATGACAGAAAGGTACACCGCAATCCATACAGCGTGACGCCTGCAATTTACGGCTGTTTGTATTCAAAGTCTGTTCTACCTGACTATAGTCAGCGATTCGCTCGTTTACAGGGCGGTATCCCGCCTCTTGTCGAGGTATATTTAGAAATGCTTTAGGATCTCCCATCTTGTTATTTACTATTTGACGATTTACTATTTACTATTTCTAGACTATCTTATCATTTGCTATTTGACTATTTACAGACTATACTATACATTCAAATAGTAAATTGTAAATAGTCAAATTGTAAATCTAATAGTCTCTTTGCATATCTGCAATTTTTTGTTGTAACTTTTTCATTTGTTCTTCCTGCAGTACTTTTTTGTATTCGATGGGCACTACTTGGATGAATTGATCTACGTAATGATTCCAGTTGTCGAGCAGGATGCGTGCCAGTTTCGAGCCTGTGTAGAGGTAATGCTGGCGGATTAGTTCGTGCAACTCTTTCCGGTAGCTGGCTTCTTCGATGAGTGACAGTTCCACCATTTCCATGTTACAGAAATAATCGAAGTTGCCGTCTTTGTTCCATACATAAGCTACACCGCCACTCATACCGGCTGCAAAGTTACGTCCGGTTTGTCCGAGGACTACCACACGACCTCCGGTCATGTATTCGCAACAATGGTCACCCACGCCTTCTACGACGGCAACTGCGCCGGAGTTACGAACAGCGAAACGTTCTCCTACACGGCCGTTGATATATACTTCACCGCTTGTTGCGCCATAAAGCAAGGTATTACCGGCGATTGTATTTTTTTCGGCTTCGAAATTGCTGCGGATAGGAGGCAATACGGAGATACGCCCGCCGCTCAATCCTTTACCCAGGTAATCATTCGCTTCACCTTCCAGTTTAAAGTTAACTCCCGGTACGAGAAAAGCTCCGAAAGATTGACCTGCCGAACCTTTGAATTTTACATTCAGCGTATGTTCCGGCAATCCTTTGGCACCATATTTCTTGGCGATTACTCCGGAAAGCATAGCACCTATTGCACGGTCTGTATTGGCAATCGTATATTCTAAAGAAATCTCTTTCTCATGTTCGATAGCTTCTTGTGCGGCATCGATGATGGTTACATCCTTTACAGCAGAAATTCCATGATCTTGGTCGATGACATGACGGATAGCCGCACTGTTGTCAACACGTGCCAGCAATTTGGTGAAGTCGATTAAAGCATGTTTCGGATTTGGGTCATTGGCATCGGACTTGCGCTCGATTAAGTCTGTACGCCCGATGATGTCATCCATCCGGGTGAATCCCATTTCAGCCAAATGCTCGCGGACTTCCTGTGCCAGGAATGTGAAAAAGTTTACTAAATATTCACTGCGTCCATGAAAGCGTTTACGTAACTCTTCATTCTGTGTGGCAACTCCCACCGGACAAGTATTCTGATGGCATTTGCGCATCATTACACACCCTAATACAATCAATGCCGAGGTGGCGAAGCCATATTCTTCGGCACCCATTAGTGCCATTAAGATGATGTCACGTCCGGTTTTCAGTTGTCCGTCGGCTTGCAGAACTACTTGGCCACGAAGTCCGTTCAGAACCAGTGTTTGCTGTGTTTCGCTCAATCCTAATTCCGGCGAGATACCCGCATAGCGGATGGAAGAAGCCGGAGAAGCACCTGTTCCCCCTTCAGCACCAGAGATGACAATTAGGTCCGCCTTTGCTTTTGCCACACCCGCAGCAATCGTACCGACGCCGCTTTCTGCTACCAGTTTCACACTGATTTTGGCCTGTGGATTTACATTTTTCAAATCGAAGATTAATTGTGCCAAATCCTCAATCGAATAAATATCATGATGAGGCGGAGGAGAAATCAGCGAAATTCCCGGAATGGAATGACGTGTTTTCGCAATCACATCGTTCACTTTAAATCCCGGTAGTTGTCCGCCTTCACCCGGTTTTGCTCCCTGTGCTATCTTAATCTGAATCTCGTCCGCATTAACCAGATATTCTGCCGTTACACCGAAACGACCGGAAGCTACCTGCTTGATTGCACTTCGTAAAGAACTGCCATCGGGCAGCGGTTGGAAACGGGCAGCGTCTTCGCCACCTTCACCGGTATTACTGCGTCCGTGAATTTTATTCATGGCAATAGCCATTGCCTCATGAGCCTCTTTGCTGATAGAACCAAAAGACATAGCCCCCGTGACGAAACGATGCAGAATGTTTTCCACCGGTTCTACCTGATCGATTGAAATCGGATTACGACGGAATCCCAGAAAGTCACGAAGGAAAATAGGCTTCTCTTTTTCGTCTACCAGATGGGTGTACTCTTTAAATTTTTTATAATTCCCCAGTCGTGTAGCCAATTGCAGAGTGCTGATTGTTTCCGGATTCCATGCGTGCTTTTCTCCATCTTTACGGAAAGCATACAAACCGTTATTTTTTAATAACTCTTCATTTTTAATACTTTCAAATCCTTCTTTATGGAAAGCAATGGCATCTCTGGCTATTTCTTCCAGACGGATACCTCCGATCGGTGAACCGAGTCCTCCAAAATAAGCCTTGCTCAATTCTTCACTCAAACCGACAGCTTCGAAAATCTTAGCACCACGATAGGAGCGGATCGTAGAGATACCCATCTTACTCATGATTTTAAACAAGCCTTTACAGATGGATTTGATATAGTTCTTTTCAGCAGTGGTATAATCCAACTGAATATCTTTGTCTTTTACCAGTCGGTCGAGGACAGCGAATGCCATGTAAGGATTCAGGGCACTTGCTCCGAAACCCAACAATAACGCGGCGTGCATCACTTCACGTATTTCACCACTTTCTACGATCAATGCCGTTTGCACCCGTTTACCAACTGAAATCAGGTGGTGATGAACAGCGCTTACTGCCAGCAATGATGGAATGGCAGCATGGGTAATATCCACCTCACGGTCGGTCAGGACAATGTAGTTTACACCTTCCGTCACGGATTCTTCCGCCATTTTACAAAGATGGGTCAGTGCTTCCTGCAGTCCGGCTTTCCCTTTTGCAACCTCAAACAACATGGGTAGTTTGACTGTTTTGAAGCCTTTATACCGGATATTACAAAGAATATCCAGTTGGGTATTGCTTAAAATCGGATGATTCAGGCGTACCATTTTGCAATGACTTTCACTGGGCGTCAGAATATTCATACCGACTGCTCCAATGTATTCCGTCAATGACATCACCAGTTCTTCACGAAGGGGATCAATGGGCGGATTGGTTACCTGTGCAAATTGCTGACGGAAATAGTTGTAAAGCAACTGTGGTTTATCTGAAAGTACGGCGAGTGGCGTATCGTTACCCATTGAATTGATCGGTTCTGCTCCGGTGCTTGCCATCGGCATAATCAGCCTTTCGATGTCCTCTTTGGAGTAGCCGAAAGTACGAAGCATCCGGTCGTAGTTTGCTACGTGATGAGGAACTTTGCGCCCGCTTTTCAGTTCATCCAGTTCGATTCGGTTGGTAGATAGCCAGGTGCGGTAAGGCTTGGCTTCAGCCAACTGTTTTTTCAGTTCGCCGTCATAGTAGATCTCGCCTTTTTCCGTATCTACCAGCAAGATTTTGCCGGGCTGTAAGCGACCTTTTTCTTTGATGTCTCCCGGTTCGAAATCCATAACACCGACTTCCGAAGCCACTACCATCATATCGTTTTTAGTAATCAGATAACGGGCAGGGCGCAGGCCATTGCGGTCGAGCATACCTCCGGCAAATCGTCCGTCGCTGAATAGTAGTGCGGCCGGTCCGTCCCACGGTTCCATCAGGATGGAGTGGTATTCGTAGAATGATTTCAGATCTTCACTGATCGGGTTCTTCTCGTTGAAAGATTCCGGCACGAGCATAGCCATGGCATGTGGCAGGCTCAATCCTGACATCACCAGGAACTCCAGTACATTGTCCAGAGAAGCACTGTCGCTCATACCCGGTTGTATAATCGGGCGGATTTCTTTTATATCACCTAAAGTGGGAGTGGAGAGTACACTTTCACGGGCTTCCATCCATCCTCGGTTACCACGGATAGTATTGATTTCACCGTTGTGTGCCAGCAGACGGAACGGCTGTGCCAATCCCCATGTAGGGAATGTATTGGTACTGAAACGAGAGTGCACCAATGCCAGTCCGCTGGTAAAATAGCTATTTGTCAGGTCCGGATAATAGTTGCGCAGCTGTAATGATGAAAGCATACCTTTATATATAATACTTTTGGTAGAGAGTGACACAACATAAAAATCGTCTTTTGCCGGAATAGATGACAATCTGACTTTATTTTCGATTCTTTTCCGGATCAGATATAACTTCCGGTCGGCAGTTTCCGTTTCCGTAAATCCGGTGATGAACACTTGTTTGATGTCCGGTTCGTTTGCCAGAGCCGATTCTCCCAGGATTTCGGGGCAGGTGGGCACATTGCGCAAATGCATCAATGTGAGTCCTTCTTTTTCAATTTCTTCAATAATAATACTTAGAATAGCTGCCTGGTCTTTTTCGTTTTTCGGTAAAAACAATAACCCTGTGCCGTACCGTCCTTTTTCGGGGACAGGAATACCTTGTAATAAAATAAACTCATGCGGAATTTGAAGCATGATACCTGCACCGTCACCGGTCTTGTTATCCGCACCCTCGGCACCGCGATGGCGCATGTTTTCTAATACCTTTAAAGCCGACTCAACAATGTCGTGTGACTTTTCTCCATGAATGTTAACCAGCATACCGACACCGCAGGCATCGTGTTCGTATGCCGCATCGTACAAGCCCATCTGTTGGGGCTGTCGTTGGTAAGGGAATCCTTCTGTTACGTTGTTAAAAAGTTCTTGTTTCTTCATTCTTACTAGCTTTATTGTATGATAATACCTGTTTGATGTATCAAATTGTTTGGCAAAGTTAATATTTTAATTTCAAAATGATAGTGAAATTTAGCTTTTGTGTGACGCGAAATGAGAATAGGAATCTTTATTCTTTTAATTTGTTATTAAAAACAGGAAATTTGCTTTTAATTTGTTAGCTTATTTATCCTTATTTGAAGCTGATTGTAATTTGTTTCTTTTTGAGCTAAAAATAATATATTATTTAACTTTTTGATGTGTTTGCAACTTTTTTATGCGTTTCTGTCAAATAAATATGCTTTTTGTTGTCTTTATGTTATTTGTAATGTGTATATTTGCAGGCGAAATAAAAATATCATAATATGTGTGGAATAGTAGGCTATATTGGTAAACGAAAAGCCTACCCTATCCTTATCAAAGGGCTGATGCGACTGGAGTATCGTGGATATGACAGCGCGGGGGTAGCAATCATTAGTGATGACCAACAGTTAAATGTGTATAAGACGAAAGGAAAAGTCTCTGATCTTGAAAATTTCGTCACACAGAAAGATATTTCCGGTACAATCGGAATTGCCCATACCCGTTGGGCTACTCACGGGGAACCTTGTTCTGCTAACGCCCACCCTCATTACTCTTCTTCCGAAAAGCTCGCTCTCATTCATAACGGTATTATTGAAAACTACGCCGTTCTTAAAGAAAAACTTCAAGCCAAAGGCTATATTTTTAAAAGTAGTACAGATACCGAAGTCCTCGTTCAATTAATAGAATACATGAAAGTCACTAATCAGGTCAGTCTGTTGACGGCTGTTCAGTTGGCGTTAGGGGAGGTAATTGGTGCTTATGCGATTGCGATTCTTGATAAGGAGCATCCCGATGAGATTATTGCTGCCCGTAAGAGCAGTCCATTGGTAGTGGGGATTGGAGAGAATGAGTTCTTTCTTGCTTCAGATGCTACTCCGATTGTAGAATATACTGATAAAGTGGTTTATCTGGAAGACGGGGAAATAGCTGTTTTGAATCTGGGGAAGGAGTTGAAGGTAGTCAACTTGAACAATGTCGAAATGATACCTGAAATAAAGAAGGTGGAACTCAACCTCGGTCAGTTGGAAAAAGGGGGATATCCGCACTTTATGTTGAAAGAGATTTTCGAACAGCCCGATTGTATTCGTGATTGCATGCGCGGACGTATCAATGTGGAAGCTGATAATGTGGTGCTTTCTGCTGTGATAGATCACCGGGAAAAGCTGCTGAATGCCAAACGGTTTATTATTGTTGCTTGCGGAACTTCCTGGCATGCCGGACTGATCGGTAAGCATCTGATTGAGAGTTTTTGCCGCATACCGGTGGAAGTGGAGTATGCTTCCGAATTCCGCTACCGTGATCCGGTGATTGACGGGCAGGATGTGGTGATAGCAATTTCCCAGAGTGGTGAGACGGCAGATACATTGGCTGCTGTGGAATTGGCGAAAAGCCGCGGGGCATTTATATATGGTATTTGCAATGCGATCGGCTCTTCTATTCCCCGTGCCACTCATACCGGTTCATATATTCATGTGGGTCCAGAAATCGGGGTGGCTTCTACCAAAGCATTTACCGGACAGGTCACTGTATTGGCGATGTTGGCATTGACACTTGCCAAAGCGAAAGGAACCATTGACGAACAGCATTATCTTTCAATCGTACAGGAGTTAAATCATATTCCGGAAAAAATGAAAGAGGTGTTGGAATTGAATGATACTTTGGCGGAGTTATCGAAAACTTTCACTTATGCGCATAATTTTATTTACCTGGGACGCGGATATAGTTATCCCGTTGCTCTGGAAGGTGCATTGAAATTGAAAGAAATATCGTATATTCACGCCGAAGGTTATCCGGCTGCGGAGATGAAGCATGGACCGATTGCCCTGATCGATGCGGAAATGCCGGTAGTGGTGATTGCTACCCAGAATGGGTTGTATGAGAAAGTAGTAAGTAATATTCAGGAGATTAAGGCACGGAAAGGAAAAGTGATTGCATTTGTGACGAAAGGAGATACCGTTATCAGCAAAATCGCTGACTGTAGTATCGAACTTCCTGAAACAATCGAATGTCTCGATCCGTTAATTACTACGGTACCTCTGCAACTTCTTGCTTACCACATTGCGGTATGCAAAGGGATGGATGTGGATCAGCCGAGAAATCTGGCGAAGTCGGTAACAGTAGAGTAACTTTAAGTAGTAACTAGTATATAGAGAGATGGAACAATTGAAACATGAATGTGGCGTTGCCATGATACGCTTGCTCAAACCGTTAGAGTATTACGAGAAAAAGTACGGGACATGGATGTATGGTCTTAATAAACTCTACCTGTTGATGGAGAAGCAGCATAATCGTGGACAGGAAGGTGCGGGACTGGCGTGTGTGAAACTGGAAGCAAATCCGGGCGAAGAATATATGTTTCGTGAACGCGCTTTAGGTTCCGGAGCCATTACGGAAATCTTTGAAAACGTTCAAAACAATTTTAAGGATCTCACTCCCGAACAGTTGCACGATGCAGCGTATGCCAAACGAACTTTGCCTTTTGCCGGTGAAGTATATATGGGACATCTTCGTTATTCCACGACGGGAAAATCCGGAATCTCTTATGTGCATCCATTTTTAAGAAGAAATAACTGGCGCGCCAAGAATCTGGCTCTCTGCGGAAATTTCAATATGACGAATGTAGACGAGATATTTGCCCGTATCACTGCCATTGGTCAGCATCCGCGTAAATATGCCGATACATATATCATGTTGGAGCAGGTGGGACACCGTCTTGACCGTGAAGTGGAGCGTGTATTCAATCTTGCCGAAGCCGAGGGGCTTACGGGCATGGGAATCACTCATTATATAGAAGAATATATTGATTTGTCAAACGTGTTGCGTACTTCCAGCCGCGAATGGGATGGGGGATACGTGATCTGCGGATTGACCGGAAGCGGCGAGTCCTTCGCCATCCGCGACCCGTGGGGAATCCGGCCTGCATTCTGGTATCAGGATGATGAGATAGCTGTTCTTGCTTCCGAACGTCCGGTGATCCAGACTGCTTTGAATGTTCCGTTTGAGGAAATCAAAGAATTGCAACCGGGGCAAGCATTGTTAATCAGCAAAGAAGGTAAAATCCGTACTTCGCAAATTAACAAGCCGCGCGAAAATCATGCCTGTTCTTTCGAACGTATCTATTTCTCCCGTGGGAGTGATGTCGATATTTATAAGGAAAGGAAACGGTTGGGTGAAAAGTTGGTTCCGAGAATATTGAAAGCTATCAATAATGACATCGATCATACGGTTTTTTCTTTTATTCCCAATACTGCGGAGGTGGCTTTCTACGGAATGTTGCAGGGACTGGACGATTACTTGAATGAGGAGAAAGTGCAGCAAATTGCTGCATTAGGGCATCATCCGGATATGGAGGAACTGGAAGTCATTCTTTCCCGCCGTATCCGTAGCGAAAAGGTGGCGATCAAGGATATCAAACTCCGTACGTTTATTGCCGAAGGAAACAGTCGTAATGATCTGGCAGCCCATGTGTATGACATTACATACGGAAGTCTGGTACCCGGTGTTGATAATCTGGTGATTATTGACGACAGCATTGTGCGTGGTACTACGTTGAAACAAAGTATTATCGGTATTCTCGACCGTCTCGGTCCGAAGAAGATTGTGATAGTATCTTCTTCTCCGCAAGTGCGTTATCCTGACTATTACGGTATCGATATGGCAAAGATGAGTGAGTTTATCGCTTTCCGAGCTGCTGTCGAACTTTTAAAGGAGCGGGATATGAAAGATGTGATTGCGGCTGCCTACCGTAAATCGAAAGATCAGGTGGGACTGCCGAAAGAGCAGATGATAAACTATGTGAAGGATATCTATGCTCCGTTCGCCGATGAGGAAATCTCTGCCAAGATGGTGGAACTGCTGACTCCCAAAGGAACAAAGGCGAAAGTGGAAATTGTCTATCAACCGTTGGAGGGATTGCACGAGGCTTGTCCGCATCATAAAGGCGACTGGTATTTTAGCGGTAACTACCCTACACCGGGAGGTGTGAAAATGGTGAACCGGGCGTTCATCGACTATATAGAACAAATGTATCAATTCTAACAACCATACAACGATTCAATAATAAGAATGAGAAATGTGACATTAATCCTTGACGACGGGAGCCGGTTTTCCGGTAAGTCGTTTGGCTACGAGAAGCCGGTGGCAGGCGAAGTAGTTTTTAATACTGCCATGACCGGATACCCGGAGAGCCTTACTGACCCTTCCTATGCCGGACAGTTGATGACGCTTACCTATCCTCTGGTAGGCAACTACGGTGTTCCTCCTTTTACCATCGAACCGAATGGACTTGCCACTTTCATGGAAAGTGAGAAAATCCATGCGGAAGCGATTATCGTAAGTGACTATTCTTATGAATACAGCCACTGGAATGCGGTGGAAAGTCTCGGTGACTGGTTGAAACGCGAGCAGATTCCCGGTATCACAGGCATTGATACGCGCGAGCTGACTAAGGTTCTTCGTGAACATGGAGTAATGATGGGAAAAATCGTTTTCGATGATGAACCGGATAATGTGCCTGAAGCAGTATACGCAGGCGTCAATTATGTAGATCGTGTATCTTGCAAAGAGATTATTTGCTATCTTCCTGCCGGAACTTCACAAACTTTCTCCGTAAATAGTTCCTATGCGCAGCTTAATTCTCAATTCTCAACTTTCAATTCTCAATTTAAGAAGGTTATCCTGGTAGATTGCGGTGTAAAGACAAATATTATTCGTTGTCTGCTGAAACGTAATGTAGAAGTGATCCGTGTACCTTGGGATTATGATTATAGCGGACTCGAATTTGACGGGTTGTTTATCTCCAACGGACCGGGTGACCCGGATACTTGTGATGCTGCGGTACAGAATATACGGAAGGCGATGGTAAATGAGAAACTGCCTATCTTCGGCATCTGTATGGGTAACCAGTTGCTTTCAAAAGCGGGCGGAGCCAAGATTTATAAATTGAAATACGGACATCGTAGCCACAATCAGCCGGTGCGTATGGTAGGTACGGAACGTTGTTTCATTACTTCACAAAATCATGGTTATGCCGTAGACAATAATACGTTGAGTGCAGAGTGGGAACCGTTGTTTATCAATATGAACGATGGGTCCAACGAGGGAATCAAACATAAAAAGAATCCCTGGTTCTCTGCGCAATTCCACCCGGAAGCTGCGAGTGGACCTACGGATACGGAATTCCTGTTCGACGAATTTGTAAAACTATTGTAACAATGAAAGAAAATATAAAGAAAGTATTGCTATTAGGTTCAGGTGCCCTGAAAATCGGTGAGGCTGGTGAATTTGACTATTCCGGTTCACAGGCACTTAAAGCCTTGAAAGAAGAGGGGATTGAAACCATTCTTATCAATCCGAATATTGCTACGGTGCAGACTTCCGAAGGAGTGGCAGATCAAATTTACTTTCTTCCGGTGACTCCGTACTTCGTAGAGAAAGTGATCCAGAAAGAAAAACCGGAAGGTATTATGCTGGCGTTCGGTGGTCAGACGGCTCTGAACTGTGGAGTAGCATTGTATAAAGAAGGTATTCTTGAAAAATATAATGTAAAAGTGCTGGGTACTCCGGTACAGGCCATTATGGATACCGAGGACCGTGAACTTTTTGTTCAGAAATTGAATGAGATCAATGTAAAAACCATCAAGAGTGAAGCCGTAGAAAATGCGGAAGATGCACGTCGCGCAGCAAAAGAACTGGGCTATCCGGTGATTGTTCGTGCTGCTTATGCGTTAGGAGGCTTGGGGTCCGGTTTCTGTGATAATGAACAACAACTGGATGTGCTGGTAGAAAAAGCATTCTCTTTCTCCCCACAGGTATTGGTGGAGAAATCACTACGCGGCTGGAAAGAAGTGGAATATGAAGTGGTACGTGACCGCTTCGATAACTGTATCACCGTTTGTAATATGGAAAACTTCGATCCGCTGGGTATCCATACCGGTGAGTCTATCGTTATTGCTCCTTCACAGACGCTTACCAATAAAGAGTATCATAAACTTCGGGAATTGGCAATACGTATCATCCGCCATATCGGTATCGTGGGTGAATGTAACGTACAATATGCCTTCGATCCCGAATCCGAAGATTACCGGGTGATCGAAGTAAATGCCCGCCTTTCCCGTTCATCGGCTTTAGCATCTAAGGCAACCGGTTATCCGCTGGCTTTCGTTGCTGCCAAATTGGGATTGGGTTATGGACTCTTCGACCTGAAGAATTCTGTAACCAAGACTACTTCCGCTTTCTTTGAACCGGCACTGGATTATGTCGTATGTAAGATTCCTCGTTGGGATTTAGGTAAATTCCACGGTGTAGATAGAGAGTTGGGTTCTTCTATGAAATCTGTGGGTGAAGTGATGGCTATCGGACGCACTTTTGAAGAAGCTATCCAGAAAGGTCTTCGTATGATCGGACAGGGAATGCATGGTTTTGTGGAGAACAAAGAATTGGTTATTTCCGACATTGATAAAGCCTTGCGCGAACCGACCGATAAACGTATTTTCGTGATCTCGAAAGCGTTTCGCGCCGGCTACACCATCGATCAGGTGCACGAATTGACTAAGATTGATAAATGGTTCTTGCAGAAGTTAATGAATATTATGAAGACTTCCGAAGAACTGCATAGTTGGGGAAACAATCACAAACAGATTGCCGATCTGCCGAACGAATTGCTCCGTAAAGCTAAGGTTCAAGGTTTCTCCGATTTCCAGATTGCCCGTGCCATCGGTTACGAAGGTGATATGGAAGATGGAATTCTTTATATCCGCAAACACCGTAAAGAGGCAGGCATTCTTCCGGTAGTGAAACAGATCGATACGTTGGCAGCCGAATACCCGGCACAAACCAATTATCTGTATCTTACTTATAGCGGTGTAGCAAATGATGTGCGTTATCTGGGCGACCATAAATCCATCGTCGTATTGGGTTCCGGTGCTTATCGTATCGGTTCTTCCGTAGAATTCGACTGGTGTGGCGTACAGGCTTTGAATACCATTCGAAAAGAGGGATGGCGCAGTGTCATGATTAACTATAATCCTGAAACCGTATCTACGGATTACGATATGTGCGACCGTTTGTACTTTGATGAATTGACTTTTGAACGTGTGATGGATATTCTGGAACTGGAGAATCCGCATGGGGTAATTGTATCTACCGGCGGCCAGATTCCAAATAACCTTGCTTTGCGTCTGGATGCACAGAAGATCAATATTCTAGGTACGAGTGCCAAGAGTATTGACAATGCCGAAGATCGTGAGAAATTCTCTGCCATGCTTGACCGTATCGGTGTGGATCAGCCTCGTTGGCGTGAGTTGACTTCTATGGATGACATTCAGGAGTTCGTTGAAGAGGTAGGTTTCCCCGTACTTGTTCGTCCGTCCTATGTGCTTTCGGGAGCTGCGATGAATGTTTGTTCCAACCAGGAAGAATTGGAACGTTTCTTGAAACTGGCAGCTAATGTATCGAAGAAACATCCGGTGGTAGTAAGCCAGTTTATCGAACACGCCAAGGAAGTGGAAATGGATGCGGTGGCGCAGAATGGAGAAATTGTAGCATACGCTATAAGTGAGCATATCGAATTTGCGGGAGTACATTCCGGCGATGCAACAATCCAGTTCCCGCCGCAAAAGCTGTATGTAGAAACTGTTCGCCGTATTAAGCGTATCAGCCGTGAGATTGCTAAGGCTTTGAATATCTCCGGTCCGTTTAATATTCAGTATCTGGCGAAAGACAACGATATCAAGGTGATTGAATGTAATCTGCGTGCCAGTCGTTCTTTCCCGTTTGTCAGCAAAGTGTTGAAGATCAACTTTATCGAGCTGGCAACGAAAGTGATGCTCGGTCTGCCTGTGGAGAAACCGGAAAAGAATCTCTTCGAACTGGATTATGTCGGAATCAAGGCCTCCCAATTTTCCTTCAACCGCTTGCAGAAGGCCGATCCGGTGTTGGGAGTAGATATGGCTTCTACCGGTGAAGTAGGTTGTATCGGTATGGATACTTCATGTGCTGTATTGAAGGCTATGCTTTCTGTAGGCTATCGTATTCCGCAGAAGAATATCCTGCTTTCTACAGGTACCATGAAGCAAAAAGCGGATATGATGGATGCGGCCCGTATGTTGGTGAATAAGGGATACAAACTCTTTGCAACGGGTGGTACACACAAAACGCTTGCAGAGAATGGAATTGAAAGTACTCATGTCTATTGGCCGAGTGAGGAGGGGCATCCGCAAGCATTGGAGATGCTTCATCGCAAGGAAATCGATATGGTAGTCAATATCCCGAAGAATCTGACAGCCGGAGAATTAAGTAATGGGTATAAAATCCGTCGTGCTGCCATTGACTTGAATATACCGTTGATTACGAATGCCCGTCTGGCTAGTGCATTTATCAATGCCTTCTGTACGATGAGTGTGGATGATATAGCTATCAAGAGCTGGGCAGAGTATAAATAAGCAGAATGTCATCTTTTTGAAAAGAGGCTGACATCACATTGAAATGAAAATGGTAAGGCCGTTCCTGTTATTCGGGAGCGGCCTTTGTTGTTGTAG
>ENA-OROQ01001252-OROQ01001252.1-human-gut-metagenome-genome-assembly--contig:-NODE-1252-length-14359-cov-19.4152_pt1 | contig 14359 bp, 21 predicted proteins | sample MGYA00242136_ERZ509062 | MGnify/ENA primary metagenome ERZ509062 (study PRJEB26280, sample SAMEA2338735) | human gut metagenome | biome: human gut; feature: human-associated habitat; material: faeces...
GTGCAAGCAAGAAAAAATCGCATAATTAGTGCAATGAGTGGGCAATTCCAATCGGGATTGCCCATTTTTAAAACAAACAGAAATACAAATCGGGAATTTGTATAAAATATTTTTTGAAAAAACTGTTGACTCCTACGTTGCGTAATGGTTTAAAGTATATTTATCGAGAGAGGAGGAAATGATGATGATGACAGTAAATGAAGTGAGTAAGCTTGCCGGAGTGAGTATACGCACTCTACAATATTATGACAAGATTGGTCTTTTACATCCGACGGGATACACCGATGCGGGTTACAGATTGTATGACGATGCAGATTTGGAACGCCTTCAACATATTTTGCTGTTTCGAGAATTGGAGTTTCCTCTTAAAGACATTAAGATGATTGTTAATAGTCCTGATTTTGACAGAAGCAAAGCTTTAGAACAACAAATAGAGCTGCTTAAGCTTAAAAAGGAACATATTGAGAACTTAATGAACTTTGCTCTTGGAATAAAATTGTTAGGAGTGAAACACATGGATTTTAAGGCTTTTGATAGAAGTAAATTAGATGAATATAGCAGACAGGCAAAGGAATTATACGGTAATACACCAGAATATAAGGAGATGGAAGAAAAGCAAAAGAATCGAACTGAAGAAGATGAGAAAATCTTAGCAGATAGATTTATGCTTTTTTTTAAAGAAGCCGGAGAGATGAAGAATATGAATCCAGCATCTGATGATGCACAGAATCTTGTAAGAAGATTACAGGATTATATTACCCAAAACTTATATACTTGTACAAATAAGATTTTGCGTGGATTAGGAAAAATGTATTCAGGAGGTGGAGATTTTACAACAAATATTGATGCATATGGTGGAGAAGGTACAGCAATATTTGTAGCAGATGCAATAGAGATATATTGTGATAATGCAGAGTAAAATTGAATTTTTATTTATGTAATGCACACGATAAATCCAGTTTTGAACTTGCCCTTTGAGAGAGGAGAAAATCCTTTTCTCAAAGGGCTTTTTCTATTTATATGGATATTCGCAAACTACAAGATAAAGCTAAAACTTCATATACTCTAAGCACAAGGAGGTTGAGGTTTGGCTATGAATAACAGTTTAGCAGAAGTACACCCGGAGCTTGTTTCGGAGTGGTCGGAAAAGAATTTAACGCTTACGCCTGATGACATTACTTTCGGTTCAAATAAAAAAGTATGGTGGAGAGGTGCTTGCGGTCATGAATGGCAGGCAAGCGTTAAGGCTCGTTCTAATGGAGAAAAATGCCCGATATGTTCCGGTGCGAGAGTGATTGCAGGTATTAACGATTTGACGACATTAGAGCCATTACTGGTAAAACAGTGGTCGAAAAAGAATAGGATAAAACCGACAGAGGTTTCTATTGGTTCTCATAAGAAAGTGATTTGGAGATGTGAGAAAGGACACGAGTGGGAAGCTGCGGTTAAGAGCAGGACAATAAATAAAACTGGTTGCCCGTATTGCTCCCATAACAAAGTGTTGGCAGGATTTAATGACCTTGCAACACTTCTGCCGGATATAGCAGCCGAGTGGTCGGACAGAAATTATCCGTTACTTCCAACTCAGGTTACGGTCTTTGCCAATCGTAAGGTTTGGTGGAAGTGTAAGGATTGCGGCAAAGAGTGGAACACCCTTATTTCTACCCGTTCCGGTGGGAGCAAATGCCCGTATTGCAGTGGGTACATATTCCTGAAAGGGTTTAACGATTTGCAGACAACACACTCTGAAATTGCTTCGGAGTGGTCGGAGAAGAACTTGCCATTGAAGCCTGATGAAGTAAATGCAAAGTCGAGGAAAAATGTCTGGTGGAGATGCGGTAAATGCGGTAACGAGTGGAAATCTGTTATCAATGCCCGTGTGAAAGGTACGGTATGCCCCGTTTGTGCAGAGAGAGAAGTCCTTGCCGGATATAATGATTTGGCGACAACGGACAGTCAGCTTCTTAGCGAATGGGATTATGAACAGAATAAACTGAAACCTACAGAGGTATCACGAACTTCAGCAAAGAGAGCGTGGTGGAAATGCAGGCACGGTCATTCGTGGAGTATGAAGATAAATGAAAGAACGATATTGAATAAAGGCTGTCGAATTTGTGAGCAGGAGTATTTGTCATTGTTTCCTACTTTGGCTGTCAGCTATTATTCTAATAAGAAAGGCTTGAAAGCAGAACTTGGCTCTGACCGATTGCTTGGAGTTCCGCTTGAAACATACATACCTTCAGAAAAGTTGGCTATTGAGTCAGGAAGTGCCGATGAGAATATAGAAATAATGAAAGCATATATGTGTAAGCAACGAGGGATAAGGCTGATTAAGCTGCCGATGAAAGGCACAGAACTGGATTATGCCAATAATTTAAAGAAAGCTTTTCAGAGCGTACATATATTTATTTCTTCTGATACCGAGGAAGATGTGGAGATAATCAAGAATACATTTGAAAGATGGAGGGACAGCCAATGAGAGAGAAAACTTATCATCTATACTTAAATGAAGAAGAACGAAGCCAAGTGATACAATTACTCATTGCACTGAAGAACAATTTAGCAGCTCAGGGACGATACACCGACGCAGTAGATGATGTTCTATGTAAAGTGCTTGAAGCAAAGAAAAAGAAATTGAAAATTGAATACATTTAGAACGTGTTTTGCCGTCTGTTTCCTAACCGGAGCAGGCGGCTTTTTTTATTTAAAAAATTTTTTTAAAAAAATTTTCGGAAAAGCGTCGATTTTGGGTGTGCATTTCATACCCCTTTGTCCAAATGAGTGAAGGGGTTCATTCCGGATAGCAAAAAACGGAAGCCTTTTCGCTTGAAAAATTGAATAAGTCATTCACTAAGACTTTATTTCTGATGATAGCCACTTTAGTAGGTACGCCGTGATTTCTGTATTTCAGAATAGCGAGAACTCCGGCTATGAGTATCAGGTTGCCCCTGATATGGCGATGACAGTCAGAATGATAATGATACTTCTCTACGGAGCTGGCGGAGTACCCGGCAGAGGTTAGAACCCTATGATACAGATAAGCAGTCTGTTCCTTAGTGATTTCCCATAAGCATTTTGCTTGGCAAGGGGTGTTGAGAACAAATATTGCTATGACCGATTAGGAAATGAGTCGGTCAGGTACATAGCCATAATGCGGTGGCTATGAATTTTCAGAAAGGAGGGCAAAAAGAAGTGTCAAACTGCAAAACGATTTCCGTATGTAACCAGAAAGGCGGAGTCGGAAAAACCACCACAACCGTTAATCTTGGAGTCGGGCTTGCAATGCAGGGCAAGAAAGTATTGCTCATAGACGCAGACCCGCAGGGCGATTTAACGACTTGTCTTGGTTGGCAGGATACAGACGGTTTGGGTATCACGCTTGCAACGAAACTCACAGATGTAATCAATGAAACGATGACAGACCCTATGGTTGGTATCCTGCACCACGAAGAAGGTGTTGACCTTGTTCCGGCAAACCTTGAGCTTTCAGCAATGGAATTTAACCTTGTAAACGCAATGAGCAGAGAAACTACACTCAAGAATTATCTGAGTCAAGTGAAGAACAGATATGATTATGTAATTATAGACTGTATGCCTTCACTTGGTATGGTTACTCTCAATGCTTTATCGGCGGCAGACAGTGTTATCATTCCGGTTCAGGCTCAGTATTTGCCTGCAAAGGGTATGACACAGCTTGTGCAGACCATTTCAAAAGTAAAGAAGTATATCAATCCGGATATTAAGATAGACGGTATGCTGCTTACTTTGGTGGATAGCCGAACAAACCTTGCAAAGAGTACGGTGGAAGCACTCAGGGCAAACTTCGGTAATCAGATAAGGATGTATCGAACACAAATCCCGATTGCCGTAAAAGCCGCTGAAACTTCTTCCAAAGGTAAAAGCATTTATGCTTATGAGCCAAACAGCACAGTGTCTAAGGCATACGCTGAATTTACAAAGGAGGTGTTAGCCGATGGCAGGAAGAAAGAGCGACTTCACTCTCACGAAGCTCGATGATTTATTTACCACGCAGGCACAGAGAGATGAAGAACAGCTTTCAAAAATCCGAGATATTCCGTTAGAGCTGATTGATGATTTCCCCGACCACCCGTTTAAGGTCAGGGACGATGAAGATATGATGCAGCTTGTGGAGAGTGTCAAGGAAAGAGGAGTTATTACTCCGGCAACGGTAAGGCAGAAAGAGGACGGCAGATACGAACTTGTTTCAGGACACAGACGAAAGCGAGCTTGTGAACTGGCAGGATTTGAAACCCTGAGAAGTGAGATTGTAGACCTGAACAGAGATGAAGCGACCATTTTAATGGTTGAAAGTAATTTCCAGAGGTCAGAGATATTGCCGAGTGAAAAAGCCTTTGCCTATAAAATGCGTTTGGAAGCAATGAAAAGGCAGGGACAAAGAACAGATTTAACTTCTACACCACTGGTGGAGAAGTTGGCAGGTAAAGATGCCCTTTCGGTTTCTCGTATTGGAGAAGAAGTAGGGGAAAGTCGTGAACAAATACGCAGGTATATTCGCCTGACAAACCTTGTTCCTGAATTGCTTGAATTTGTTGACGAGGGGCGTATTAAAATGCGTCCTGCCGTAGAACTTTCCTATCTTGACGAAGATTGTTTTTGAAATCAGATATTAAGAGATTTTATAATTATCTGGTTGATGAGCGAGGATTGAAGCCAGCAACGGTTGATGGTGTCCACAACATTCTTCATCAGATATTTGATATGGCGGTTGATGATAACTATATCAGAAACAATCCGACAAATAATGTTTTAAGGGAATTGAAAAAAGCTCATTGCTTCAAGACAGAGAAACGCAGGGGACTTACTCGACCTGAGCAGGAATTGTTTATGGATTATCTGAAAAACTCTAATACAGCAGTATATTGGTATCCGGTGTTTGCAGTAATGCTTGGAACGGGGTTAAGAGTTGGAGAAGTTACTGGACTCAGATGGTGTGATATTGATTTGGAAGATGGGATTATAGATGTTAATCACACGTTGGTTTATTATGACCACAGAACTTCTGAAGGAAAAAAGGGCTGCTATTTCAATGTGAATACTCCAAAGACAGAAGCAGGAAATAGACAAGTTCCGATGCTCGATTTTGTTAAAGAAGCATTTGTTATGGAAAAAGAAAGACAAGAACTGCTAGGGGTTCACTGCGAAGCGACCATAGATGGATATACAGATTTTATATTTCTCAATCGCTTCGGACAGCCACAACATCAATCGACTTTGAATAAGGCAATCCGACGCATAATCCGTGATTGCAACGATGAGCAGTTTTTGAAAACAGAAAACCCAGAAGTGCTTTTACCACATTTTAGTTGTCATTCGCTCAGACATACATTTACAACAAGAATGTGTGAAGCAGGTGTAAATATAAAAGTTATTCAGGATACACTCGGACATAAGGATATAACAACAACCTTAAATATCTATACTGATGTAACAAAGGAACTAAAAAGAACCGAGTTTGATGGACTGGATAAATACTTTAATAATTCAATAGCGTAGGAAAAAGTGGCGTACTTTAAAATGAAAATTGGTACGCTGCTTTTTTGGGTCTGATTGACTTATTCAATAATAAAGATTATAATTTAGTAAGTAATCCGATTGAAGAATCCATTCTCTCAATCGGGATTTACATCAAATACATCAAATAATACAACTGCTTATGCGGAAAGTAATCAATTTTAAAGGTAAACAAGGCTTTTTATCTGGTTGAAAAAAGCAAAGTAGGGAGTTGCTCAGGAATATGAGTGGCTTCGGAATTGCGTCGGAGAAAGTCCCGACAATGAAGTCCTTAGACGCTGATAAGAAGGCTTCTAAGGTTTCCAAAGCTGCTCCAGCAAAGGTTGCTGAGAAAGTGGACTTCTCTAACGTGAAGATTGAGCCAATCTTTGAAGAAATGGTTGATTTCGACACATTTAGTAAGTCAGATTTCCGTGCAGTTAAGGTTTTAGCTTGTGAAGCAGTACCAAAATCTAAGAAACTTCTGAAATTCACATTAGATGATGGAGAACGTAAAGACCGCGTGATCTTAAGCGGAATTCATGAATATTATGAGCCAGAAGAACTGGTTGGTAAGACAGCGATCGCTATCGTGAATCTGCCACCAAGAAAGATGATGGGAATCGATTCTGAAGGTATGCTGATCTCAGCAGTACATGAGGAAGATGGTCAGGAAGGATTGAACCTTCTGATGGTAGATGACAGAATTCCAGCAGGTGCTAAACTGTACTAAGATGAGAAACTGAGCCTTGCGGCGGTGTGCGCTTGCGAACACCGACATAAGGCGAAAAACACACGGAGACGCCAGTCGACGTGATGTAAAGATGTACCGTTTTACAAAATAAACGGGACGTACTTCATTTGATAAAAAACTGAAAAAACAGCGATTTACATCAAACTTACATCAATTGATGCAGAAATCGGTGCAAGCAAGAAAAAATCGCATAATTAGTGCAATGAGTGGGCAATTCCAATCGGAGTTGCCCATTTTTAAAACAAACAGAAATACAAATCGAAATTTAACGCTTGAAAAAAGGAAAAATAAACATGGCAAAGAAAGAAGAAAGATTTGAAGTTACATTTAGAGACGGAAGTCAGCTTAAGGATGAAGGAGTTCGCCAAATCCTTGTAGATAAGGAGACTGGGGTTAACTATCTTTGTTGGAAATCTGGATATGGAGCGGCTATTACACCTCTTCTGGATTCAAAAGGAAAAGTCATAGTGACAAAGTAAAAATCGCATTTGTTCATTTGTAAAGTAATTGTACACAATGTCTGCTACGTATTGTAGCAGGCATTGTAAATGGCGGTTTCTTGTTAAAAACTCGAAAATCGTTATAATGAGTTTACCAAATAATAAGGAGGACTCAAAAATGAATTTAGGAGAAAAAATCAAAGAATGCAGAAAGCAGGCAGGTTTTTCACAGGAGCAGCTTGCTGAAAGACTAAATGTATCAAGACAAGCAATTACAAAATGGGAAACTAATAAAGGTATTCCCGATATTGCTAATCTAATAGCGATTAGCGATGAATTTGGATTGAGTTTGGACGAGTTGATTAAGGATGATGTTGCCGTAAAAAAGAAAATAATTACTGATAGTTTAGCTAAAAAGTGGCACATTTTGATGATTGTATACTTGGTGGCTATCGTAGCATATATTGTTTATTTTGTAATCTGCCATAAAATATTGATGATTGGATTTTTGGTTGCTACTCTATTTATGCTGTTCTTTGAATTGAGAATTTTTATTAGAGAGAAAATATACAGACAGCGTAAGGAATAAGCACTGTTTTAGCTATAGTTGTTTCAAGCATTTGGCATGCGAATAAAGATAGTATTAAAGAAAAAGTGTTTGACAATTTCAAGTTTGTCAACTTGCCTTTTGAGAGAGGAGGAATCCTTTTCTCAAAGGGCTTTTTCTATTATTTACTGCTTACACCTGATGACATTATTTTCGGTTCAAATAAAAAAGTATGGTGGAAAGGTACTTGCGGTCACGAATGGAAATCAGTTATCAATGCCCGTGTGAAAGGTACGGTATGCTCCGTTTGTGCAGACCATCTGCACAAATTTGAAATAACTCAAAAACTTGACTTTTAACATTAATTAAGTTAAAATGAAAGAAATTAAGTTAAAAGGAGAATGAGAAATATGCTTACAAGTGTATTCGGGATTTCTATAAAATATGAAGCATGGAATCATCAGGATTTTTTGCCTGTTTATATTGCAGGAAGTTATGATTTTCGCACAGCATATATTGGAAACAGACGCTGTATAATGCTTGCTCCAACAGAAGAACTTGCCACACTTCCAGCATTGAAAAAACAAATTATAAAAATACAGCAGATTGATAATGTGCCAGTCGTATTTGAACTTACAACGGTATCAAATTATCGACGAAAAAGCCTTATAGAAAATAATATACCGTTTATTACTGATAAGCAGGTTTTTCTTCCTTTTATTGGGACAATGCTTTCTGATGAAAAAGAATTCCAAAAGCTGACGGGTAAGTTTGTTTACTCCACGCAGCAGTTGTTTTTATTTTATCTGTACAGTGGGAAAAAACGATTGTATATTTCAGAAGCCGGAAAAGTGCTTCCATTTACAGCAATGACCTTGACCAGAGCAGTAAAGCAGTTGGAAGCAACGGATTTGTTCCTTGTAGCAAAAGACGGTGTCAACAAGTTTATTGAGTCAAAATATAAGCGAGATGAATTATTTGAAAAAGCAAAAGTATATTTGACGACGCCTGTCCGCAAAGCAGGATATATAGATAAGGCGCAAGTTACAGAAAACATGGTCTTTGCAGGGGAAACGGCACTTTCTGAAAAAACAATGCTAAATCCCAGCCGAGTTTTTACCTATGCAATTAGTGAGAAAGATTATGATAAAACTTTGCTGACAGATGAACTGATAGACCCGGATAAACAGGTCAGACTTGAATTATGGGCATACAACCCGAAACAATTTTCGGAGGATAACAGTGCTGACGATATTTCCATTGTTTTATCTTTTGGAGATACAAACGATGAGAGAATTGAAGAAGCAGTAGATGAATTGCAGGAAAGAAGGTTGCAGGAGTAATGGTCAACGGATTTACAAAATTTAAGGAAAGATTTCAGGGGTTTGAAAATCAATATGTCATCATCGGCGGGACAGCTTGTGATTTGATTATGGAAAATGAAGAATTACCGTTTCGTGCTACAAAAGATGTAGATATTGTATTGATTGTCGAATCCATAACAGCGGAGTTCGGCAGGCAGTTCTGGGAGTATGTCAAGGAAGCAGGATATGAGCATTTGAATAAAAGTACCGGAAATGCACAGTTTTATCGTTTCACATCTCCGAAAAGCAAAGAATATCCATACATGATAGAGATATTTTCCAGAAATCCAGATTTTATTATATTGGAAGATGATGCAATTCTCACGCCGCTTCCGATAGATGATGAAATATCCAGTTTGTCGGCAATCCTTTTAAATGAAGCGTATTATGAGTTGCTAAAAACCGGACAAATGATGGTTGATGGCATTCCGGTATTAAGTCCGACTTGCCTGATTCCATTTAAGGCGAAAGCGTGGCTGGATTTAAAGGAACGCAAGCTGAATGGAGAGCAGGTTGATAGCAAAAATATAAAGAAACATAAAAACGATGTATTCCGATTAGCACAGTTAATCACAGCCACTACAAAGCAAGTTCTCAGTCCGGAAATAGCGGAGGATATGAAAAAATTCTTATTTGAAATAGCTGATGAAACAGTGGATTTAAAGTCTTTGGGTATAAGAGGAACAAATAAGCAAAAAATGACAGAAATGTTATACCAGTGTTATGGGATAAAGGATAATACATAGTAAAAGTTATTCTTAAAGATTTTGGATTCAGGAAGGACTAAACCTTCTGATAGTAGATGACAAAATCCCAGCTGGTGCTAAGCTGTTCTAAATTAAGTATAAAATCTCTAAAATCAGGATGTCAGACCACAGTTGACAACAAGAGCACTTCTTAGAGTTTAATCTGAGAGATGCTTTTTTCTTTATAGGAAAATTTGCCTTTGGCTCCTTTCCGAATGAAAAAAGCCCACATAAAAGTGGGCAGAGCAAACCCGAAATTTGCAATCAGCTATGGCAACGGTAAGACAGCCAGACATGGACAGTATAAAAATCCGTACACAAGAATTTAGGAGGAAGCATGTCAAATATAGCAGTAATTACAGAAGGGAATAATTCCCTCTGGGTCTTTTTTAATATTCCTCGAAAATTGAGAATTACATATGTTCAATTCTTTGTATTAGGTATATATTTTGAAAAGTTGTTCGGTTATACTGACAATATCAAAAGGCAGAACTGTTAGAATGAGGTGAGCAGATGGATACAGCACAGAGAATAAGGTTAATTCGGATGATTGAAAAAATAGAGAAGAACCCAGAATTCAGTAGTAAAATCGGTGTGAAAAATACATCTGAGTTTATATCAAATAAACAATCAAAAAATGAATGATTCAAATCATAACAGGAGTCAGAAGGAGTAGAATATGTTATCGTTACTATTTGCTATATGCATGATCTGGTTTATTGGAAAATTTTTTATATTTGGTGTAAAAGCATCCTGGGGAATCTTAAAGCTGCTCTGTACAGTTGTATTTTTCCCGGTGATTTTGATAGGAATGGTTATTGGCGGACTGATTTATATTGCATTTCCATTGTTGATCATCGGCGGAATCATTGCACTTATATCATCTAACTCATAAAAATACGAGGAGGGAAGAAATTATGGAATATGATATAGAAAAAGAGAAACGAGAAGCGATTGAAGCAGGGCAACGTGCGTTAAGTAGTCTTCGGACAGCAAAAGAAAACCTGAATAGTGCAAAGAATTGGGGTTTGGTGGATATGTTTGGCGGTGGATTCTTTTCTACGATGTTGAAACACTCCAAGATGGATCAGGCCAGACAAAATATGGAACAGGCGAAATATGATCTTCGTAATTTCAGCAGGGAATTAAATGATGTGAACATAGCTTGTAATCTGAACATCAATACTGGAGATTTCTTATCCTTTGCAGATTATTTCTTTGATGGATTTGTTGTGGATTGGATGGTGCAGGATCGAATCAATAATGCCAGACATCAGGTGGAAGAAGCTATCCGCAGAACGGAATACATCATAAACCAGTTACAGCATATGTAAAGAACATAGGCGGTGGACCATAAATAGGTTCGCCGCCTATTTCATACTTATTTCTGTTTCTTTTTTTCTTCTCTGAATAATTCGATGTTTAGTCCCTGCTCTCCGGCTGTCTTATCAATCCAGAGATTTAGTGAATCTATTGCCAGAGAAATTTCATCCAGTTTGTTGCTGATAAAAGCAAAATCCTTGATCTCATCGTCACTGATCTTACCGTCACGGGCAATCTGGATCAGACGTGTGGTAAGAGGATTAATCTCATTCAGACTGGCAATGGTTTCCAGGATTATATTGGATAAGTCGGAAACTTCGACTTCCGGAACATAACGATGTCCGATTTCACACTTATGAGAACAATAATAATTGCAGAGATCCGGGCGCTTGTAAGCATCAGCCATCTGGATAATATCGTAAGGTGTAGGTTCCTGCATTTCATATTCAAATTTTTCAATTTTAGAATCAGAAACAGCAGTCATTTTTTCGCTGGCTTCTGATCTGGTAAGACCGGCTTCTTCCCGGCAAATCTGATAAATTGTCTTATTTTCTCTCGTAGATTGTTTCCCCATGAGAATAACCTCCCTATATATCGCAAAACATGAGGATTATCGGGTGGTAAGTCCACATGCTGTACGTCTATTTCCTTTATGAATTTCATTATACTTGAAGCTTCAAGAAACAACAAGAGATAACAGGATGCCAATCGGCAATACTGTTAAACATGGGTGGATCTTGCTCTCTACATTTTTTTATAAGCATTACCCCATTCAACCATTGAGTCGAGAATAGGTTTCAGAGTAAGTCCAAGTTCGCTGAGACTGTACTCAACTCTTGGTGGAACCTCCGGGTAAACTGTGCGGATAACAAGTCCGTCATTTTCCATGGAGCGCAAACTATCAGTGAGAACTTTCTGACTGATCCCTTCAAGATTTTTCTTTAATTCATTGAATCGCCAAGGGCGTTCCAGCAGATTTCGGATAATCAGTAATTTCCATTTGCTGCCGATGAGCGAAACTGTGGTTGCAACCGGACATTCCGGTAATTCTTCTTTTGTTAACATATGATTGTCTCCTCATATAACATGCTTTTTTATTGTTATATTTAATTTTAATGTAACAGACAAAAAGAAGCAATAGGTTACAAAAAAGTAACCAAGGTCACTTTTTTATGCCTATGTAATAAAAAAGTGCGTACTTTTTTCCTTGAAAAACTCTTGATATTATAATCTTGCAACAAAGATAATAACAAACAAAAATATTAGGAGGTAACAAAATGGCATTATCAAATCTTTTCGGATGGAACAAGAAGGCAGAAACAGAAACCAGTGCAGCATGCGGAACAGCGTGCGGAGCAACAGACAAACCGGAAGAGAAACCAGCAGCATGCGGAACAGCGTGCGGAGCAGCAGGCGAACCGGAAGAAAAACCAGCAGCATGCGGAACCGCATGTGGAGCATCTGACAAGTAAAAGAAGTTAAGGAAGGAGTTGGATAGGATGAGTCAGTATTTTTCTTTTCAGTGGCATATTACAGATGAATGTGATCAGCGGTGCAAGCATTGTTATATTTTCTCAGGCGAAGGCTGTAAGGAATTAAAGTCTATGACCTGGAAGCAGATGACAGAGGTAGTAGCAAGCTGTGAGGATTTCTGCAAAGTATATGGCAGAGTACCATATTTTTATATTACTGGCGGAGATCCTATCCTTCATCCTGACTTCTGGAAATTAATGGTATTACTGAAATCAAAAGATATACCTTTTACATTAATGGGAAATCCATTTCATTTGAACGACGAAATTTGCAGAATGTTAAAGGTTTGTGGTTGTGAGAAGTACCAGATGTCCCTTGATGGAATGCGAGAAACTCATGACTGGTTCAGAAAGCCGGGAAGTTTCGATCTGACGATTGAAAAAATCGGATGTCTGAACAGAGCAGGAATAAAAAGTGTAATTATGAGTACGGTATCCAAAACAAATATGAATGAGATACCGGATATTATTGATGAAGTTGTAAAAGCGAAAGCAAAGGTTTTTGCATTTTCACGCTATGTGCCTACGGGCGGCGAAGTTGACACGAGCATGACACCGGAAGAATACAGAAAACTTCTGGAAGTCTGTGATGCAAAGTACAAGGCATATGAAAAGGCAGGATGCGAGACCTATTTTAATAAAAAGGATCATTTGTGGACGCTGTATGAATATGAAACGGGACAGTTTAAGCTTCCTGAGAGTACAGAGGCAGGAATGATCTATGGTGGCTGTAACTGTGGAAACTGTCATATTACCATATCTTCCAATGGAGATATTATGGCATGCAGAAGAGTGACAGACAGTAAAGTAGCCAATATTTTTGAAGACCGACTGGCAGACGTCTGGATCTGTCAGATGGAAAAATACAGAGATTACGATAAATTTGCAAAATGCAGCAAATGTGAACTTAAAGCATGGTGCCGTGGATGTCCTGCAGTTGCCAATGGAACAAGCGGTAACTTTTATGGTGCTGATCCACAGTGCTGGAAAACAAGAAATGAGATTACAGGGGAGGAGATTCCATGTTAATAGATATAATTAAAGCAAGGCACTCCATTCGGAAATATACCGGTGAGCAGATAAGACGTGATGATCTGGAAAAGATTTTGGAAGCCGGAAATTTTGCACCGAATGCCGGAGGCGGACAGAGAAGTATGATGGTCGCAATCCATAATAAGGAACTGGCAGCTTATGTCGGAAAAATGAATATGGCAGATTTTGACCGCTCACATCTGGCAGGCAGTTTTGTATCAAAGGAACAGCCAAGTACAATCGATGATCCGACTATAAAAAACGGATTTTATGGTGCTCCGACGATTGTATGCGTATTCTGCCAGAATAATTTTCTTTTCAAGACAGCAGATGCTTTTTGTATGATGGAAAATATGATTTTGCAGGCAACGGAGCTTGGAATTGCATCATGTATTATTTCAAGGGGCTATGAAACATTTGATTCAGAAGAAGGAAGAAGATTGATGAACGAATGGGGAGTGCCGGAAGGATACGCATGCCAGGGATTTGTTATATTAGGATATATAGACGGTGAACAACCGAAAAGTAAACCAAGAAAACCAGGAAGAATTAAAATTATAGAATAGGTGGAGAACAGATGGATTTAGCAACATGTCTGAAAAAAATGGAATTGGTGGGAGTGCTTGCATTTGCAACAGTGGACAGTGAAGGAGCACCTCAGATACGGAATATCAGTGCGATTCATTATGAGCCGGATGCACTCTATTTTTTCACCGCCAGAGGTAAAAATTTCTGTAAAGAATTAATGGAAGATGGCAGGGTTCAGATACTTGCTTATACGAAATACAAAGAAATGATTCGTTTGTCAGGAAAGGCTTACGTAGTAGCAGAGAATGAACAGAAAAAATGGATGGATATCGTTTTTGAAGAACAGCCATATCTTGCGAATGTATATCCAGGGGATACAAGAGAAATCGGGATTATTTTCTGTATTGATCAGGCGGAAGTGGAATATTTCAACCTTGGAGTGAATCCGATTTTTCGAGAGACATATATCCTTGGAAATGTTAGGATAAGAGAAAAAGGATATTACACCTGAATTATTCACGGAACAGTATCTGAACTGATAACTGCACCATGAATCTAAAA
>ENA-OROQ01001283-OROQ01001283.1-human-gut-metagenome-genome-assembly--contig:-NODE-1283-length-13875-cov-517.836_pt1 | contig 13875 bp, 8 predicted proteins | sample MGYA00242136_ERZ509062 | MGnify/ENA primary metagenome ERZ509062 (study PRJEB26280, sample SAMEA2338735) | human gut metagenome | biome: human gut; feature: human-associated habitat; material: faeces...
GTATGCATAAAGGGGAAGTTGCAAAGGGTAATCCCCCAAGAATTACAACTGAGCCACAGAACAAGGTTAAATGAATATAAAGATGAGGGGGGAGTAAAAGGGGGAGTGTTATAAATAAAAAAATCCTTGAATATTGATATTCAAGGATTTACATGTGTGAAAAGCTCTATGCACTTTGTTTTGGTGGTGCCACCAGGAATCGAACCGGGGACACAAGGATTTTCAGTCCTTTGCTCTACCAACTGAGCTATGGCACCATTATTTCTTGTTTGCGGTTGCAAAGGTAGTGAAACTTTTTTAAACTGCAAACTATTTCTAAGAAAAAACACTGATAAAAACATAAAATGCTTATTATCAGTGTTGTTTAATTAAAATTATTTTTCTTTTAGTGGATTCCAACCTTGCGCTTTCAGCTCAAACTCTTGTCCGTCACGGGTAATCAGGGCACATCCCAGCTCCGGTTTGGTGATGTGACCAATCACTTTTATATTCTCTATAGCCGAAATTCGTTCATGGTCTGTTAAAGGTACAGTAAATAACAGCTCATAGTCCTCACCACCATTTAAAGCACATGTTGTCACATTCATATTCAGTTCTTCCGCCATTACAGCCGTTTGGTAATCAATGGGAATTCTTTCCTCGTAAACGCGACAGCCGGTATCGCTTTGTGAGCATATATGCAGCAGTTCCGAAGAAAGGCCGTCGGAAATATCCATCATAGCGGTGGGCTTGATTCCCGCTTTTGCCAGTTTCTCAATGATATCCTTACGTGCTTCAGGCTTTAACTGACGTTCCAAAATATATTCTTTTCCGGAAAAATCCGGATTTGCTTCTTTTTCTCCTTGGAAAACAGCCTTTTCACGCTCTAGAAGTTGAAGTCCCATATAAGCTCCTCCCAAGTCACCGCTGACACAAATCAAGTCTGTATCTTGTGCGCCGTTGCGATAAACCACTTTGTCCTTGTCCGCTTCACCTATGCAAGTAATACTGATGGCGAGCCCGGTTACGGATGAAGTTGTATCTCCACCCACAATATCTACATGGTGTAGTTCACAAGCCAGTTTTAGCCCATCATAGAATTGTTCTAAATCTTCAATACAAAAGCGTTTGGACAGTGCGATAGAAACTGTGATTTGTTTTGGAGCACCATTCATAGCATAAATGTCCGAGAAGTTTACGATGGCCGATTTATATCCCAAATGTTTCAATGGGGTATAAACCAAATCAAAATGTACCCCTTCCATCAGTAAGTCTGTGGTCACCAATACCTCTTTATCTTTAAACTCCAATACGGCTGCATCGTCTCCCACACCATATTGGGTTTCCGGATTTTTTAACTCAATATCCTTCGTCAGATGTTTAATGAGGCCGAACTCACCTAAGGTCGCTATTTCTGTTCTGTTTATTTCCTGCATATCCTTAAATTCGATTAATCATTTCACGCATAATGGTAGTCATGCGCGGTTGCGCTTCATCTGCCGCTTTCTGAACCTCTTCGTGTGAAACTTCCACAATTTTTCCCTCCACGCCTAGGTCGGTGATAACCGATACTCCAAACACTTTGATGCCACAATGGTTTGCTACAATAACTTCAGGAACGGTAGACATACCTACGGCGTCAGCTCCAAGAATGTGGAACATCTTGTATTCTGCCGGAGTTTCGAAGGTAGGTCCCTGTGTACCGATATATACTCCTTGTTGTACTTTGATGCCTTTTTCTTTAGCGATCTCCAGTGCTTTGTCAATCAGTTCTCTGGAGTAGGCTTCACTCATATCCGGAAAACGGGGACCGTATTCAATGTTCTTGCCGTGTAACGGATGTTCGGGAAAAAAGTTGATATGATCTCTGATAATCATCAGGTCACCAATTTCAAAGTCTGCATTCGTACCTCCAGCTGCATTGGATACGAACAATGTTTTGATACCTAATTCACGCATCACCCGTACAGGGAAGGTAACTTCTTTCATGGAGTATCCTTCATAGAAGTGGAAACGTCCTTGCATGGCCATGATGTCTTTATTACCCAATTTGCCGAAAATCAATTTACCGCTATGTCCCTCTACGGTTGAAACAGGGAAATTAGGGATATCTTTGTAATTGATCTCGTATTTATCGGTAATTTCGTGTACTAGGCTTCCTAAGCCGGTACCTAATATGATAGCAGTTTCGGGACTGGTATGCATCTTTTCTCTAAGAAAATCTGCTGTTTCTTGAATTTTTTCTAACATAGTTGGTTATATTTGAATTAAACAGTTCTTGTTGGTCTTGTAAGAAGATTACCTCAATGGGCAGCATATATATATAAGGTTTTAGTGTCTTGTCCATCAGTGGATGGGCTGCTAATCGTACTGAGTCTTTTTCAGTGGTGATAATCATGCGTTTACCTTCCGGAAGTTTCATGAAACGTTTCTTTATCAGTTCCATATCTCTTGCTGTAAAGTTATGGTGGTCACTGAAAGCCAGTGACTCAATGTGCTCATTGTATGGTGATAAATCTTGAATGAGTTTTGCTGGTGAGGCTATGCCTGTCACCAATAGGATATGCTTATCTTTTTCTATCTCTTTTAATGGAACTGCATTCCCTACTGTAAACAACGGATGCAGCTTGCCGTATGCTAATGTCGTGAAGTAGAGCTGCTGATAGGGGTAAAGTTCCATTTGCTTGCTCAAGACTCTCAAATCCATCGGGGTGATGTCCTTAGGGCATTTAGTGACAATGACAATATGTGCCCGGCTTTTTCCATTTTCAGGTTCGCGCATTCGTCCGGCAGGCAGCAAGGCGTCTTCGCAAATCAGTCGATGGTAATCTACTAATAAGATGTTCATTCCGGGTTTTACATATCGGTGCTGGAAAGCATCATCCAAAATAATCACTTCTGTTCCGGGGGCAATGTGACTATTGCATAACTGCTCTATGCCATGACAACGGTTTCGGTCTACTGCCATATAGATGTCCGGAAACTTCTGTTTCATTTGGAAAGGTTCGTCACCTATCATCTGTACGGACGTATCCGGCCCAGCAAGTACAAAACCTTTGGATTTGCGTTTGTAGCCGCGGCTCAGTACGGCCACTTTGTAATCTTTCTGCAATAATCTTATCAAGTATTCTGTATGGGGGGTCTTTCCGGTTCCGCCCACGGTGATGTTGCCTACCGAGATGATTGGGACATCAAACTTACGTTCTTTGTATATTCCCCAGTCAAACAATTTATTACGCAGCCATACGCCGGTCCCATAAAGCCATGAAACCGGATATAGCCACTTGTTTATCTTGATAAGATTACCTTCCATGCGCAAATTATTGGATATTAGGGTCAAACGGCATACGTGCCTGTATGCAGTTGGCGTTTTTTATGTTCTCCAGCGCCTTGAAGCTGTTATAATAGCTTCCCAAATATTCTTTGATTTCGCTGTTTACATAATGTTTTTTCTGATTGCCCAGCAAACTTGCGAAAATATTTTCTTTTTCGGGATAGCCGATAATACTGTAATTTTCTATGCCGGCTTGGGTGGCGGCGGCATTTAATGCCTTGTCTATACCTCCCAGTTCATCTACCAAACCGAGATCTTTGGCCATAGCACCGGTCCATACACGGCCTTCAGCTACTTTTTCAATAGCCTCTGTAGACATTTTTCTACCTTCGGCGCAACGGCTTACGAATAGCTTGTATCCTCGGTTGACATAATTCTGCATCAATTCTTGTTCTGATGCGTTTAATGGACGGGTAAGAATAGGACCTAGGCTGGCACCCAGATCTGCCATTTTATTAGTTTTCACTACATCAAAATTCAATCCTAAAGTTTCAGTAAACAGTTTCTCACCTGAATACATCATGCCGAATATGCCGATAGAACCAGTCAGCGTAGTCGGGTCAGCGAAAATGCGGTCTGCAGCGCAGGAAATGTAATAGCCTCCTGATGCAGCATAATCTCCCATAGAAACGATTACCGGTTTTTTCTCTTTCAGCCTTACTACTTCACGCCATATTTGATCTGAACCGTATGCGCTGCCACCCGGTGAGTTGACGCGTAATACAACAGCTTTTACATCATCGTTATCACGTAATTTGCGCAGGCCTTTACACATCTTTTGTACATCAATACAATCTTCTGTGGAACTGCCGGGAGCATCCAGAATCTCACCGTATGCATAATATACGGCTATTACATTTCCACTTTTGTCTTTGGGCACATTTTTCTTGACGTTTATCATATCTTCTATGAAAAGACTGTTCAGCTTGTCGTCTTCGTCACGACCGCTTAATTGTTTCAGATAGGAAATAACTTCATCTTTATACATCAAGGTGTCTGCTAGTCCGCATTGAACATATTCTTCTGCCTGACAAAAATCCATATATCGGTCTGCATAAGCATTCAGAGTATCTGTCGGGATGTGTCGTGAATCGGATACATCTGCCTGAATACGATTCCAGACAGATTCCAGACATTCGGTCATCTGTTCGCGGTTGGCCGGACTCATTTCTGTAGCGATAAACGGTTCCACGGCTGATTTGTAAGTACCCACTCTGAATACTTGTATTTCCAGTCCTAGTTTGGAAACCAGATTTTTGAAGAAAACAGGTTGCATGCCTGCTCCGTGCCATCCGATACTTCCTTGCGGATTGATAATTATTTTATCGGCCACGCTGGAAAGATAATACATCTTCTGTGCATATTGGTCTGCATAAGCAACGATGAATTTACCGCTTTCTTTGAAATCCAGTAATGCATTGCGTATTTCCTCTAAGGAAGCGTATGATGCTTCCAGATAAGAAGGTTGGATATAAATACCCTTGATTTTGTCATTGTCTTTTGCTTTCTTGATAGAAGCTAGAATGTCATCCAAACCGTATGCCTCAAATTCTTCCCCCAAAAGTTGTTGGAGTGGGTTTTCCTGTACGCGTTCGGATAGACTGCCTTTAAAGTCGAGTACGAAGATAGAGTTGTCTTTCACCACCGTTTCAGTATCCGATGATGCGACTATGCCAACCAGAGTGATAATCCCTAGTATAGTGAACACTACGCCTGCCAGAATGACGCCGATAACGCTGGCAAACGTAAATTTTAGAAAATCTTTCATTGAATGTGTTGTTTTTAATGTTAATAATTAGCTAACAAAAATAGGTTATTGCATTGAAAAAAGCAAAAAAAGTGAACATCTTTTGCTGCCTGTTTGTTCTTCATTTATAATAATAACCTATAAATACGTTGTATTATATGACAAAAAGTTTTAAAGAGGCTCTGAAAGCCCGTCGTACATTTTATCAGATCGAAAACAAATCGACATTGTCTGATAAAGAAATAAGAGATTTAATTCGTTTTGCTGTAGAATTTGTCCCCTCAGCTTTCAATTCTCAAACCACCCGTGTTGCGTTATTAACAGGTAAGGCGCATGAAAAGTTGTGGAACATTGTAAAAAATGTCTTGCGTGAGCGGGTTCCGGCTGAGGTATTTGGCAAGACCGAAGAAAAGATTGATGGCTGTTTTGCTTGTGGATATGGTACTATTCTATATTTTGAAGATATGGCTATCGTTCGCTCTTTGCAGGAAAGTTTCCCCACTTATAAAGATAATTTCCCTATCTGGGCAGAGCAGACCGATGCTATGCATCAGTTGGCAGTCTGGACCATGCTGGAAGATGCAGGAATGGGGGCGTCTTTGCAACATTATAATCCGCTGATTGATGATGAAGTACGTAAAGCTTGGAATTTGCCTGGTGATTGGAAATTGGTAGCGCAGATGCCATTCGGTGTGCCTGTTGCACAACCGGGCTCTAAGGAAGTGATGTCATTGGATGAGCGTGTTTTTGAATTTACTGATTAAAATTCATGTCTCATCTTTTGGCTTATTAGGGGAAAATAAGCATCTTTGTGTGCAATAAAATAAAGATGTGCTATGAAAAAATTATTATCCCTTCCCCCTAATCTGGTGGAATGTTTTCATGATATAGAGAAAGCAGACCGGACAGAGTGGTTTTGTACTTCCGATCCTATAGGCAGTAAGCTGGGATCAGGTGGGGGGACCGCATGGCTGTTGGAGGCTTGTCATCAGAAAGTGACTCCTGACAGCGATTTTCTTACTTGGTTGGGAAAAGAAAAACGTATTTTACTTCATGCAGGCGGGCAGAGTCGTCGTTTGCCCGGATATGCGCCATCCGGCAAAATTCTTACCCCCATTCCTGTATTCCGGTGGGCCAGAGGACAACGGCTGTCACAAAATCTGCTTTCCCTCCAGCTCCCTTTATATGAACAAATCATGGAGAAAGCTCCGTCTTCTCTTCATACATTGATTGCAAGTGGGGATGTTTATATCCGTGCGGGCCAACCGCTTCAGACTATTCCTGATGCAGATGTGGTGTGTTACGGTTTATGGGTAGATCCTAATCTGGCAAAGAACCATGGTGTTTTTGTTTCTTCACGAGTCACTCCCGATAAGCTTGATTTCATGCTTCAAAAACCTTCGGTGGAGGAATTGGGGAAATTAATGCAAACCCATCTTTTTCTGATGGATATCGGAATTTGGCTGTTAAGTGACCGTGCGGTTAGTCTGTTGGTAAAACGATCTTATAAGGAAGGAAAACTCTCTTATTATGACATGTATTCTGATTTCGGACTTACATTGGGAGAGCATCCGCGTACGATGGACGATGAGCTTAACAAGCTGAGTGTGGCTATTCTGCCGTTGCCCGGAGGGGAGTTTTATCATTACGGAACCAGTCGTGAACTTATTTCTTCTACATTGGCAGTACAAAATTTGGTAAACGACCAGCGGGAGATTATGCACAAGAAGGTAAAACCGCATCCGGCCATGTTTGTTCAGAATGCTGAGGTAGGTTATCAACTTACCTCACAAAATTCGGAAATATGGATAGAGAACAGTTGTGTAGGAGCAGGATGGAATATCCATCACCAGACTATCATAACAGGTGTTCCCGTTAATAATTGGAACTTGGAGGTTCCGTCTGGTGTGTGTATTGATGTGGTTCCTTTTGGAGAATCGGGCTATGTAGCGCGTCCATACGGCTTCAATGATACTTTCAAGGGATCTTTGGCCAAGGAAGAAACATATTATCAAGGAATGTCTGTAGGTGAGTGGTGTGCTGTACGCGGCATTTCGGTGGAAGAAATAGAAAACGGTCACGACTTGCAGGCCGCGCGTTTGTTTCCGGTTTGCTCATCTGTAGAGGAATTGGGAGCAGTTATGCGCTGGATGGTCTCTGAACCGGCATTACAGCAAGGAAAAGAAATATGGCAACGCTGTCGTAAGTTATCTGCCGATGATATATCCGCTTATTCTAATCTTTATCGTCTGGCAGAACAGCGTGAAGCTTTCCGGATAAAGAATTGGCCGGCATTGGCGCATAATTATGAACGAAGTGTCTTTTATCAGCTAAATTTGGAGAATGCTGCTGGAGAATTTGCTCGGTATGATCTGTCGTTGCCTGAGCCTTTATCAGAATCGGCTCCGCTGATGACACGTATCAGTGATAATATGTTCCGTGCTCGGGTGCAGCAGCTTAAGGGGCTGGCTTATCGGGAATATGAGAATGAGGCTTTTCGTTTGATGCGCGACGGACTTACTGCTTCGGCTTTAGCCAAGAGGCAGCAACCGCATTTGTCAGTGTACTCCGATCAGATTGTCTGGGGGCGTAGTCCGGTCCGTATTGATCTGGCCGGCGGATGGACGGATACTCCACCTTATTGCTTGAATGAAGGGGGGAATGTGGTGAATATTGCTATTGAGTTGAACGGGCAGCCTCCTTTACAAGTTTACGTGAAACCTTGTCGGGAATATAAAATAATCCTTCGTTCTATAGACTTAGGCGCTATGGAAGTGGTTACAACTTATGGGGAGGTAAGAGGTTTCATGCAAGTGGGCTCCCCATTCTCTATACCTAAAGCGGCATTGGTGCTGGCAGGTTTCCAGCCGGGCTTTTCCACCGAATCGTATGTTTCACTGGAAGAGCAGTTGAAGGCGTTTGGTTCCGGAATGGAAATTACTCTGCTTTCTGCGATTCCTGCGGGCTCCGGTCTGGGTACAAGTTCTATTCTTGCATCGACTGTGCTGGGGGCAATCTCTGATTTTTGCGGGCTGAACTGGGATAAGAACGAGATATGTAACCGTACGCTTATTCTGGAACAGTTGCTGACTACCGGCGGGGGGTGGCAAGATCAATACGGAGGTGTGCTTCGTGGTGTGAAATTATTGCAGACCCATGCAGGTATGGATCAGAGTCCATTAGTGCGCTGGTTGCCCGATTATTTGTTTACAGGTGGCGAATATCAGAAGTGCCATTTGCTTTATTACACGGGAATTACCCGTACAGCCAAAGGAATTTTAGCTGAAATCGTACGTAGCATGTTCCTCAACTCCACAGAGCATTTGTCTATACTTGGCGGTATGAAGGGGCATGCTCTTGACTTGTACGAAGCCATTCAGCGTGGGAATTTCGATGAAATGGGGCGTTTGGTTGGTAAAAGCTGGAAGCTGAACCAAGCGTTGGATCCCGGCACTAATCCCGAGGCAGTTGAGGCTATCATTCGCCGGATTGATGATTATTGCCTGGGATATAAATTGCCAGGTGCGGGGGGAGGAGGCTATCTTTATATGGTGGCTAAAGATCCTGAGGCTGCTATACGTATTCGAAGTATTCTTGCTCAGAACCCACCCAACAGTTGTGCCCGTTTCGTTGATATGGCTTTGTCCGACAAAGGCTTGCAAATTAGCCGAAGCTAGTTATAACTGAATAGAGTTGGGAAACCAGCCGGGTGATATTTTCTTTAGCAAACTCCGGTTCCATTGCCTTCTCCAGGGTGATGGGGCCGGGGGCTATAGAGAATATACCTTTGAATCCCGCTTTGTTTAATTCCGGCAGGTTTTCTATACTGCCTGCCAGTACAATAACGGGGATATGTTCTTTTTGTGCTTCCTTTAGTATCCTGTATGGAACTTTTCCCATAGCTGTCTGTCGGTCTGCTTTTCCCTCGCCCGTAATAATGAGGTCTGCTCCTTTTATTTTCTCGGAGAAGTCGATGGCTTTCAATAATAATTCTGTTCCCGGTTTTAGCTCTGCGTTAAAAAAAGCCAGCAGTCCGCCACCCATGCCTCTGGCTGCACCTGCACCGGGGTAGTTCGTGATATCTTTTCCTGTCGTTTTCTTTATAACTTCGGCTAATGATTGCATGCCTTCATCCAGCCTTTGCACCATTTTAGGATCGGTTCCTTTTTGTTGTGCAAAGATATATGCCGCTCCGTCAGGACCGTAGAAAGGGTTGGTTACATCACATGCTACCACGAAGTGTGTTTCTTTTAGTGCGGGGTGAATACCGGATGTGTCTATGCTGCTTTTTCCTTCCTAAAGTTTTTCAAGAGTGGTAGCATTGGCATCTGTTTTTGCTAACTCAGTTGTGTGTGCTGCGTACATCGTCCTGTGTTTTCCGTAGCTGTCTTCCCTTCCCTGTCCTGGCTTACGGTGTTTGGTTGCCCCTCCGGACTCGCGCTTTCCCTTTCTTTAGTTCCAGCTCTTCCGTTTTTGTTTACGCGCGTGCGAATATTATAATGTGTCTGTCTTTTTCCTCCCGTGTCCTCCGTTATAAAAACCTTCTTTGTAACGCATCTGTGATTCAGCGTATTACAAAAAAGTTTCAGGGAATCCGGATAATTTGTCTTGTGAAAGTTTGCCTGTTAGCGTTAAAAGGTCTACTTTTGCACCCGCAATCGAGAGAGATGCGGCACTTCAGACAGTGTTACTGACTTGGTGAAACAAACGTGGGAGATTTTCCTTGATAGTGATCTGCACCTGGTATCTTACCTTAGCGGGGCTAAGGGAGCGAGAACGGATAAGACCTCGGGAGGATGGATGGTCCGCCTTTTATGGAAGTTTCGAAAAAACTTTTTCAAAAAAACTTTCGAAAACATTTGGTGGTTACGATAAAATCTCTTACCTTTGCATCCGCTTTCGGAAACGATGGCAAACAGGAATAAGAGTTCTTTGAAAGATTTAAGATAAACAAACAAGTAGTACAAGCCGGTGCACCATATATATAATATGGTGTACGGAAAAACAAGAACCGTCAATATTTTTATTGTATTGATAGATTTGGAGTCCTTGAGCGTAAAGTCAACTTAAGTGTTGAAAGAATATTTTTACAATGAAGAGTTTGATCCTGGCTCAGGATGAACGCTAGCTACAGGCTTAACACATGCAAGTCGAGGGGCAGCATGAACTTAGCTTGCTAAGTTTGATGGCGACCGGCGCACGGGTGAGTAACACGTATCCAACCTGCCGATGACTCGGGGATAGCCTTTCGAAAGAAAGATTAATACCCGATGGCATAGTTCTTCCGCATGGTAGAACTATTAAAGAATTTCGGTCATCGATGGGGATGCGTTCCATTAGGTTGTTGGCGGGGTAACGGCCCACCAAGCCTTCGATGGATAGGGGTTCTGAGAGGAAGGTCCCCCACATTGGAACTGAGACACGGTCCAAACTCCTACGGGAGGCAGCAGTGAGGAATATTGGTCAATGGGCGATGGCCTGAACCAGCCAAGTAGCGTGAAGGATGACTGCCCTATGGGTTGTAAACTTCTTTTATAAAGGAATAAAGTCGGGTATGCATACCCGTTTGCATGTACTTTATGAATAAGGATCGGCTAACTCCGTGCCAGCAGCCGCGGTAATACGGAGGATCCGAGCGTTATCCGGATTTATTGGGTTTAAAGGGAGCGTAGATGGATGTTTAAGTCAGTTGTGAAAGTTTGCGGCTCAACCGTAAAATTGCAGTTGATACTGGATGTCTTGAGTGCAGTTGAGGCAGGCGGAATTCGTGGTGTAGCGGTGAAATGCTTAGATATCACGAAGAACTCCGATTGCGAAGGCAGCCTGCTAAGCTGCAACTGACATTGAGGCTCGAAAGTGTGGGTATCAAACAGGATTAGATACCCTGGTAGTCCACACGGTAAACGATGAATACTCGCTGTTTGCGATATACGGCAAGCGGCCAAGCGAAAGCGTTAAGTATTCCACCTGGGGAGTACGCCGGCAACGGTGAAACTCAAAGGAATTGACGGGGGCCCGCACAAGCGGAGGAACATGTGGTTTAATTCGATGATACGCGAGGAACCTTACCCGGGCTTAAATTGCACTCGAATGATCCGGAAACGGTTCAGCTAGCAATAGCGAGTGTGAAGGTGCTGCATGGTTGTCGTCAGCTCGTGCCGTGAGGTGTCGGCTTAAGTGCCATAACGAGCGCAACCCTTGTTGTCAGTTACTAACAGGTGATGCTGAGGACTCTGACAAGACTGCCATCGTAAGATGTGAGGAAGGTGGGGATGACGTCAAATCAGCACGGCCCTTACGTCCGGGGCTACACACGTGTTACAATGGGGGGTACAGAAGGCAGCTAGCGGGTGACCGTATGCTAATCCCAAAAGCCTCTCTCAGTTCGGATCGAAGTCTGCAACCCGACTTCGTGAAGCTGGATTCGCTAGTAATCGCGCATCAGCCATGGCGCGGTGAATACGTTCCCGGGCCTTGTACACACCGCCCGTCAAGCCATGGGAGCCGGGGGTACCTGAAGTGCGTAACCGCGAGGATCGCCCTAGGGTAAAACTGGTGACTGGGGCTAAGTCGTAACAAGGTAGCCGTACCGGAAGGTGCGGCTGGAACACCTCCTTTCTGGAGAGGATCCAAAGTAAAGGTTTTTGTTTTTGTACTGCTGTTGTTGTTTATTCAAGATATGATTCCGTATTAAGACGGAAGAGAGAAAGTAAGAAGCCGGGTCTAATGAAACAGACTAGGTTGAACTTAGTCCTATAGCTCAGTTGGTTAGAGCGCTACACTGATAATGTAGAGGTCGGCAGTTCAACTCTGCCTGGGACTACGAATCTTGAGATTCGGGGGATTAGCTCAGCTGGCTAGAGCATCTGCCTTGCACGCAGAGGGTCAACGGTTCGAATCCGTTATTCTCCACTCCATCAGAAACGTAAGATACGAAGATGACCGATCTATGACATATTGTACAAGCAAACAGTAATTTTAGTAGTAAAGAGCTGAAAGTATATATCATCCCGCTGACACGCAAGTGTGGGCGAATGAATAAGGAAAGTAAAGAAGGGCGCATGGCGGATGCCTTGGCTCTCGGAGGCGATGAAGGACGTGATAAGCTGCGATAAGCTCCGGGGAGGTGCAAATAACCTTTGATCCGGGGATTTCCGAATGGGACAACCCGGCGTGTTGAAGACACGCCACCTGATCATTTCAGGAGCTAACGCAGGGAACTGAAACATCTTAGTACCTGCAGGAAAAGAAAATAACAATGATTCCCCCAGTAGTGGCGAGCGAACGGGGAATAGCCCAAACCGTTCATGTTACGGCATGATCGGGGTTGTAGGACTACGTCGTTGCATGAAGACATCGGAGAAGAACTTTCTGGAAAGAAAGACCATAGAGCATGACAGTTGCGTATTCGTATGTTGTCGAAGCATAGTAGTATCCTGAGTAGCGCGGAGCACGAGGAATTCTGCGTGAATCTGCCGGGACCATCCGGTAAGGCTAAATACTCCCGAGAGACCGATAGCGAACCAGTACCGTGAGGGAAAGGTGAAAAGCACTTCGAACAGAAGAGTGAAATAGTTCCTGAAACCGTGCGCCTACAAGCGGTCGGAGCTGCTTAAAGCAGTGACGGCGTGCCTTTTGCATAATGAACCTACGAGTTGCCTTTGCCGGCAAGGTTAAGTGTGACGACACACGTATCCGAAGCGAAAGCGAGTCTGAAGAGGGCGTATAGTCGGCAGTGGCAGACGCGAAACCAAGTGATCTACCCTTGGCCAGGTTGAAGGCTGGGTAACACCAGCTGGAGGACCGCACCAATAAGCGTTGAAAAGCTTCTGGATGAGCTGAGGGTAGGGGTGAAAGGCTAATCAAACTTGGAGATAGCTCGTACTCCCCGAAATGCATTTAGGTGCAGCCTTGAGAGTTACTAATGTGAGGTAGAGCGACTGATAAGATGCGAGGGCTTCACCGCCTATCAAGTCTTGACAAACTCCGAATGCGTGTCAGTTCTATGTCAGGAGTGAGGGCATGGGTGCTAAGGTCCATGTCCTAAAGGAGAACAATCCGGACCAACAGCTAAGGTCCCTAAATGAATACTAAGTTGAACTAACGAAGTCAGATTGCTAAGACAGCTAGGATGTTGGCTTGGAAGCAGCCATTCATTTAAAGAGTGCGTAACAGCTCACTAGTCGAGGAGTCTGGCGTGGATAATAATCGGGTATTAAGTTGTCTACCGAAGCAGTGGGATCATTGAAATGATCGGTAGGGGAGCATTCCAGTCAGCGTCGAAGGCGTACCGCGAGGTATTCTGGAGCGTCTGGAAAAGCAAATGTAGGTATAAGTAACGATAAAGGGGGCGGGAAACCCCCTCGCCGAAAGACTAAGGTTTCCTGATCAACGCTAATCGGATCAGGGTAAGTCGGGTCCTAAGGCTCAGCCGAAGGGCGATGCCGATGGCAGAAACGGTTAATATTCCGTTACTACCTCCAGGAGTGATGTGGAGACGCAGTAGTGACAATGCCGCCATCTGACGGAATAGATGGTTGAAGGGTGTAGATGTTGATCTTGGCAGGCAAATCCACCATGAGAATCGAACCTGATAGTATGCCGCGTCCCTCGGGACAAGGCAATAGTGCATGTAATCATGCTGCCAAGAAAATCCGCTAAACTAAATCCTGTAGGTACCCGTACCGTAAACGGACACACGTAGTCGGGATGAATATTCTAAGGCGCTTGAGTGATTCACGGTTAAGGAACTAGGCAAACTGACCCTGTAACTTCGGGATAAAGGGTCCCTACCCGGTGACGGGAGGGCGCAGAG
>ENA-OROQ01001343-OROQ01001343.1-human-gut-metagenome-genome-assembly--contig:-NODE-1343-length-13265-cov-2.4838_pt1 | contig 13265 bp, 5 predicted proteins | sample MGYA00242136_ERZ509062 | MGnify/ENA primary metagenome ERZ509062 (study PRJEB26280, sample SAMEA2338735) | human gut metagenome | biome: human gut; feature: human-associated habitat; material: faeces...
TGTTCCGGCGTGGCTCCGTTTTGGGCTTCGGAAAGCTTGCTCCGGGAAATCTCCAGATTGGAGCGTGAGCTGTCCAGGGCAGCCTTGGCAGAAGCCAGGGCAGCCTTCTGCCCATCCACAGAGGACTGGGATACGGCCCCTGCCGGAACCAGCGCCAAGGTCCTCTCATAATCCGCCTCCATCCTGGTATAGGATGCCTGGGCATTTTCCAGGTTCGCCTGGGCAATCTGGACAGCCAGCTGCAGCTGCTTCATCTGTTCCTCTGTGGCGCCGTTTAACAGGCTCTGGTAAGCTGCCTGGGCCTGGGCCAGAGCTGCCTGGGCCTGTTCTCTCTGGGCCATCAGGGTATCACTGTCCAGACGGACCAGTTCCTGGCCTTTTATCACCAGATCCCCTTCCTCCACCAGGACATCCTTAATCTGTCCTCCTGTCAGAGCGTTGATGTTGCTCTCGTCCATGGTCACATAGGACTGCACCACCAGATTTTTCTTATTCTTAAATAACAGGTCATCCCCTGTCACATGACCAAAGATGAGCACCAGGACAATGGCGCACAAAATAACGGCTGCCGCCGCCCCTATGATTTTTTTCTTAGATTTTGCCAGTTTCATTGTTATTACAGTTTCTCCCTTCCAATATTTCTCTCATACTCCCTTACATTTCCAACGATTTTGCACATAATCCGTTCCAGGGCCCGTTCCTCCTGGGCCGTGATTCCGGCAAAGATGATTTTCTCCCACTGGTCCATGATGTCCTTCAGTGAATTAGCTGCCTCTTTTCCCTTTTCCGACAGGCAGACCAGCTTTTCACGCTTGTTCTCAGGGTTAATCTCCCTCCTGATATATCCCCGCTCCTCCATGGCCGCCAATACCTTGGCTGTCTGGTATTTATCGATTCCGGACAGGCTGGAAATGGTATCCTGATTGCTGTATTTGCTGTAGCCTATAACCAGAAGCACGATTCCCTCGGAAAAGGAAAGGCCGCAGGCCCTGAATTTAATGCACAGAAACCTTCGTTTGCTCTTTTCTATCATGGTGGCTATTTCCTGTATGGTACTCACCTCCTTGCGGGTACTGCCGCGGACACTGGTAAGGAATGCTTTGTGCGGCTGTTATATGTAATTAACAACTGTTGTGTTTGACAAATATTATATGCATTTTGCAAATGAAAATCAACCCGTTTTTTTTTCACAAAATTACGGCTCAACTTTTATTATTTCTCCGTTTATTTGACGGGATGGTTCTTCTGACAGGGCGCGGAGGAAGAAAAATGCCGTGAAGAAGCTGGTTTCCTGTTTTGGAATCCGGCTGATTCACGGCATTATCACGGCGTTTTCGCAGCGTTTTCATATAATGTTTTTATACTTCCTTTGATGACATTCAACAATCTCATTCCATCATTTTCATAATCAGGTCCGCGCAGCCCTCATATCCCAATACAGAGGTATTCAGACAGGCATCATAATTTTCCATATCCCCCCAGTTTTTTCCGGTAAAATAGTGATAATAGTCACTTCTCTGGCTGTCCCTCTTCTGTAATTCTTCCTCCGCCTTCTCAAAGGCTATGTCATCCACCTCGCATATACGGCGTTTGCGCTTCTCCATGGATGAAGCGTAGATAAACAGTTTAAGTACGTCGCATTCTCCGTCCAGGGCAAAATCAGCGCATCTTCCGATAAAGATACATGGTCCCTTCCGGGCCAGTCTGCGGATGGTGTCAGATACCTCCTTATTGATATCAAAGGGCTCCTGCATCTTATTGTAATTCTGGAACCGGAAGGCATACAGCACCAAATCATGAAGCAGGCTTCCCGTCCGCTTTTCATCCAGCTTTTTCAGTTCCTCAATGCTGATTCCATTGTCCTTCGCCGTCACTGCCAGAAGCTCCCGCCCATAACAGGGAATCCCCAGGCGCTCCGACAGGATGCGGGCCACCTCCCTTCCCCCGCTTCCGTACTGGCGCTCAATGGTAATACAACAGTTCCTGCCCATACTCATTCCTTCTTTCTTATATATCTTTCCTATATGTCTTTCTTATATGTCTGCAAATGTCCTCAAATTACGCAGGACATCCATCTGCCTTACGATACCTCAATTGCGTACTTTATCACATGGTTTCTCTTATTCTCAAACACATCATAGGCTTCCATAATGTTTTCAAGCTTTGCCCTGTGGGTAATCAGACAGCTGGTATCCAGTTTTCCGGCCTTTATCAGTTTCATGATTTCCTCACAGCAGGAAGCGTCCACTCCGCCGGTCTTGAAAACCAGGTTCTTCCCGTACATATCCGGAAGCGGAAGCATCTGCGGTTCTTCATACAGGGCCACTACGCAGACCACTGCATTGGGCCTGGCAATCTTCCATGCCATCTGGAAGGTATCTCTGCCTCCCGCCACCTCCAGTACGGCATCCGCGCCGCGTCCAAGGGTCAGATTCCTTATCTCCTGTTCCACATCCTGCTCAAACGGGTTGAGGATGACATCCGCCAGTCCCTGTTCCTTAGCCAGCTCCAGCCGCTCATTGGATGTATCAATGGCAATGACCGTGCCGGGACCGTAGAGCCTTGCGCACATCAGGGTACACAGCCCGGTAGGACCTGCGCCAATCACAGCTACCGTATCCGCCGGTTTGATTTCCGCCAGGGACGCTCCCCAGTAACCGGTGGAAAGGATATCCCCTGTAAACAGCGCCGCCTCGTCCGTCACCTCACCGGGTATCCTTGTTAGTCCGTTGTCAGCAAATGGAACCCTGACATACCCGGCCTGACCGCCGTCAATCCTGCACCCCAGCGCCCACCCTCCGTGCTCATGGGTACAGTTGTTGACATAGCCCCGCTTGCAGAAATAGCACTCCCCGCAAAATGTCTCCACATTCACAGCCACCCTGTCTCCGGGCTTAAACCTTCTTACCGCCTCCCCGGTCTGCTCCACTATGCCCACAAACTCGTGTCCCAGTATGGTTCCCGGCACAGCCCTTGGGACAGCGCCGTGTTTAATATGGATATCGCTGGAACAGATGGTGGTAAGGGTCACCTTTATAATGGCATCCTGCGGATCTTTCAGCCTGGGGACAGGCCGGTCTTCCAGGGTTATGATACCATTTTCTTGATAGACGGCGGCTTTCATTGTCTTGGGCTGGGGAGTCCGGGACTGGGGAGCCGGGGACTGAGGAACCGGGGATTGGGTCGCCTGAGACTGGGCCGCCTGGGATTGGGACACCTGAGTTTGCATATCGCTTTGCATCTTTACTATACCTCCGATTTGCTGCTGTTTTCTCCAATATCATCTTATCATATATATATAAATATAAGGATATTATAGCATATATCAGGCATTCCTAAAAGGACGTCCATCCTCCGTCTGTCTGTACCGTGGCCCCTGTCATGTGGGTGGCGTCATCTGATACCAAAAACAGGATGGATGCCGCCTGCTCCTCTGCCGTGGCCTCCCGTTCCAGCATGGAGGTGAGCTTCTGTCCGGCCATGGACTGGGCCTTTGCAGGGTCCATACCGGCTTTGATGGCTGCCTCTCTATGGTTCTTCACATATTCATATGCCTCGGCTACCATGGGCGTGGTGGTGCCTGCGGGATTGACTGAGTTTATGCGGATTCCGTATCTGGCGTAATCAAGGGCCAGGTTCTTAGTCAGTCCGTTGACCGCATGTTTGGACGCCACATAGGCAGGATTGCCCGGAAGGCCTGTGAGCCCGGCAATGGATGCATTGTTGACAATGACGCCCCCATTCCCTTCCTTCATGAATTCCCTGATTTCGTGCTTGCAGCAGAAAAATACGGAATAAAAGTTGTTCGCCATGGTGTAGTCCATCTGCTCCTGCTCTAACTCATGGAGCGGACTGGGATTTCCCATGACGCCCGCGTTGTTAATGGCAATGTCCAGATGTCCATAAGTCTTCACTGCCGCATCCACCATCTGTTCTGCATGCTCCTCCGCGGACAGATCCAGATTCAGGAAAATGGCTGTGCCTCCTTCTGCCCTGACAGCATTGAGTACACGCTCTCCCTCCTCCTTCAGCCGGTCAGCCAGCACCAGCTTCGCTCCTTCCTTCGCCGCCCGGATGGCTGTGGCCTCACCGATACCCCTGGCCGCGCCAGTCAGAATGATTACCTTATCTTTAAAACGGTTGGGATAAAATTGTTTCATGTATGAATTGCCTCCTGTTATTTGGTGGGGTTATTATATCCCAAATACAAAGGTATTTCCACCACGTCTGATTGTGAAAAAATTATTAAAATTTCATAAAAAACACAGCAGTACAGAATTCCTCCATACTGCTGTGTCCCCTCACTTTATGGTTTATATTATGCCTTATTTATTATGCTTTATTTAATGAGGCTTATTTAATCCGTCATCAATAACTGCCATACCTGTTCTCCGGGGCCTCGGCCAGCGGAACAGGGTTTCCTCCAAGGCAACTACTCCTGGACCTGCATCTGCGGATACATACCTTCTGCCGGATCCGCCTCCTGAGCCGCCGCTTCCGCCAGAACCTCACCGCTGTTTCCTCTGATATCCGGAGTGTTACCGCGGTTCCATTTTTCCTAACACCCTGTACAGGCTCATAGGACTTGTACATCATTCCGGTATAGATATAATGGTTTCCGTCTGTCCCGTCGATTGATTCAGGAATCAGTCCGTTCAGCCTGCCGTCCGCTTCCGGATCCCGTCCCAAAGGGCACCTGCTCCAGAGCTTACTGTCAAGCACATTCGCCGGAACTTCCTTGTCTACCATCTCCACATTTACAGTATACATATTGATATCCCAAACCGCTTCAAAGGCAACATTGCCGGTAAACTCATGGTTGTTGATTTCTGATGCCTGATATAACTGATCTGGTTTAAAACCTGCATCCGAGGATTCCACGACCTTCCAGCCGCTGAATCCGCTTCCCTCCAGTGAAGGAATCAGGTTGTCTGTAATCACCCCATATTTCTGCAGGCTGTAGGTCAGCAGCGGGTCCGTAGAATCATTCAATGTTCCGCCCTTCAAATCAAAAACAACTGCTATGCTGTGCTTCAGCTCTCCGTCCACATGCCATTCATATGGGTCGCCTTCCTCATACTGGATCCTGTACCATATGATATCGTCCATGGAATAGGTCTTACCGTCCATGGTAAATGTATCGTTCTCCGGCCACTGCGCTATGCGCTCTAAAACCGCCTCACTGCTCTGGTTCAGTTCACCTTCCGGCGCCGGTACCATCACCGGATTCGCATGAAGGAAGCCTTCGCCGAACAATGCATAATTGTAAGAGGGATCCGGCACATTGCCGTCCGGCCTTGCAGCCTTGTCTTTTCTTACAAAGAAGCCGCTCTTGACTGTATTTTCCTCAAATACAGCTGTATATATCATATTCTTTGTAACCGTATCAGGAAGCTGGCTTTCCTGCAGGACCGTTCCATCCATACCCATCCAGCCTGCAAACCGCATTGTCTCATCTATTGGCGTCTTTTCACCGATAAAGCGCTCCAGCCTGTCATTGTATTTATAATCACTCTTTGACTGCTCTGTAAAAGCTCCTTGACTGCCCGGCTTATATGTCACGGTAAACTGCTGCTTAAAGTAAAGTTTTAATGTAGTGGAACCGTCCTCCTTCACCTTGGCTTCTGTGATGTTCCTTCTGCTTGTATCCAGAACATAGGTGCACTCACTCTCAACCTTATCCGCCAAATCCTGTTCTGTTACTTTGGCCATCCCATGAAGAGGAACGTCATTTCTTGCATCCGTGTATGTGGGCCGGAATTGATAACGCCCCTGGGACTGCATGTAAAACTCCACATCGTAATGAATGTTCTTATTGTCAAGGAAATTAGCTGTAAATACAGTGTCGCAGTAGAACTTATGCGCAGCTATGTCATCTGTATCATCAAACACATAATTTGGTATCAGCGTTTTATAGCCGGGTTGGCTGGATTTCCAATTGTTAAATGTAAATCCGTCATCCGCAAGGTATTCCACTCCATCCGCAGTCGGCCTTACAGGAGCGTACAGGCTCAGCTCTCCGGCGGAATTTCTCCGTGTAGCCACCTCCATGACAGTTCCTGTCATGGCGCCGTTGGCACCGGCCCTGTAGGTAAAGGTTACCTGGTACCGGTCCGGTATGCCGTCGGGATTTGTAGGCTTGCCGCTGTCCTCCGGATTCGTCTCTCCTTTTTCATCAATGCCATAGTAGACATTCACCACGTTGTCCAGAGTAATCAGTGATACTTTCTTTCCGTCCCCGTCAATGTGGTCCAGGGCATAATGGTGTCCGTTCTTATCCAGGGCAGGTGTCTTATCAAACACAATGTCTGAACCATACTCAGCATTTGTCACATGCTGCGCGTGTTCATACTGCCTGTCAATGCGGAAATCCCCCCGGTCATTCTCAAAGAAGTAATTTACCGTATATTCCAAATCCTGACGAATCCGGCTGGTGACCGCCACTTCATGGTCCCGGGTACGTGACAGGGACACATATCCCAAAGCCGCCGCCCTTTCAAACTCTGCTCCCTGAAGAGACTGGCCGTCCACAGTGATACTGCTGATGGTGTAACCTGTATCCGCGCGGAACCTTACCAGCATGGGAAGGATTGCGTCATATCCGTAACTTCCGCCCTGGCTGATGCTGGAGTGTTCATCCGAATCCGTAATCAGGGTATACCGCTTGGCCTCCGATGTCACATAGACAGAGTGGCATTCCTTTCTGTCAACCCTTACACTGCCTGCTTCAATGGCATCCTGCAGTTCCTGTCCCTTTAGAGGACGGGCATCTACAAATACTCCGGAAATTCCGTAACCTGTTTTTGCCTCAAAGGTAACCTCTATGGAGGCCTCCGGGTCATAGCTGTACGTATAAATCCTATCCTGAGGGTATGTAATCCGGCTGTGCAGGTCTGCGCCGGTGGTAAGGGCATATTCCATGGGACTGGTCTCTACAAATACGCTGTGGTCGCCCTTGCGGTCCACTGAAACAGAATGAGAGGCCAGTGCCTTCAGAAGCTCCGCTCCCTCCAGGGAAACGTCATCCACGATCACCTTGCTGACTCTGTAGCCTGTATTAGCCTTGAACTTAACCACCAGGCATTTGTCCGAATCATAGGTAAAAGTGGTAACCTCCTGTTTAGGTTCTGTAATCCGGCTGTTTCCATCTGCCCCAACGGTCAGCTTGTATTCATTAATCTTACCGGTGACAGATACTATGTGATCACGGTCCCGATCCACTTCAATGTATCCCCTGGAAACCGCCTCCTTCAGTTCATCTCCTCTGTATTGGCGTAAATCCACCCATATGCCGGATATGGAGCAGCCTTCCTTGGCGCCGAATTCCACCTTAAGTTTTTCCGTTCCATCGTAGGTGAAATCCATAGATGGGGCAATCCAGCTGTTATGGTCTGAATATGTGGTCAAATGATAACTGTTTATCCTGGTGGTCACTTCGATGGTATGGCTGCTCTTATAATCAAACAGGTATGCCCCGGCCGCTATGGCGGCTGTCTTTTCAAACCCGCTTAATTCTTTTCCATCTACAATGATATTCTGTATCTGGTAACCTTTCTTTGCCCCGAATTTAACCTTATACATGATGAACTCTTTGTACTCATAGCTCTTTGTCTGAGGGTTAATCCAGGAATTTTCATCTGCCCTGGCCGTCAATGTATAGAGTGTCTTATCTGCCTTGACGAACACTGTGTGGTCCTGCTTACGGTCCAGTGTTAAATGACTGTAACCCTGCTGGTCCGCCTCGGCCAATATGGCCTGGATTTCATCCTTTGTGAAGGATTTTCCATCCACGGTAATGCCGGTAACCGTATAGCCCTTGTCTGCTTTAAATTTAACATCCAATGTATCCGTGTCACTGTAGGAATATTTTGTACCCTTAGTAATATCAGCATTCTCAGCCCTGGTTATAAGGTTATATTCCGTCCTGACAGAAGTAACCGATACATAATGGTCCTGTTTGCAGTCCACTTCCACCCAGCCGTTCAGCACAGCCTCATCCAAAGCTTTTCCTGTCAGATGTACGCCATCCACCGCGACTCCGGATATCCGGTATCCCTGCTTGGCCGTAAAATTTACCCTGATAAGAGAATCTGCGTCGTAAGTATATTGTTTGCCCTGGTCAATGGCAGAGTTTGCGTCGGAAGCAGTGGTAAGCGTATACTGCTTGGGCATCCATTTGGCTGTGAGGACATAGGTAACAGGATTTATATTAATATCCTTCCAAACATCACCTACAAACAGACTGTCACCCTGCTGATATATCTTACTGCCGGCCTGATTCACATTTGTCTCAGCCAGTTCCCATCCAATAAAATCAAAATGATTCTTTTTCAGGTTCCCTGAACCCTTGATATCAATATAGCTGTTTCCATTCCTGATTGAAGGATGGGTATAGGTTCTATAGTCAACCGGAGCCATTCCTTCTGCTCCATTGCCGTCATACTTTATCTTAATCTTTGCAGGCGTTGCCTGAATTTTAAATTCCCTGTATTGGTAAGCATCATCCCTGTAAGAGTAATGGAACTGGTTGGTACAGCCTATGGATACCGCTTCCGCATTTGCATCCGAAAAATCTCTGCTTGTATGCTCTGTAGAGATGATTGAGGCAATATCCACATAGATGCCTTCTCCAAACCGTGCTTTTGCCAGCTCTGCCTCGGACCTGCCGTTTCTGTGCTCAAAGGTGGTAGGAGTCACATACCCGGTGGCCGGTTTTACATAGAAGGACACCATGTCTGTTCTGTCAGTCTGAAGGACCTGTCCTCTTTCCATCTCCATGAGTCCGCCGCCGTTGATGCTGTACCATAATGATATGTTGGAGGAATCCTGGTTGAATTTGAAATGGAACTGGTTGGCTGCTTCATTGACAATGATGTTGAAATATTCACTGTGCACTACGTTTCCGTACCATATACTGGCCCTTTTACCGGCTTTCAGCGCTTTAACATCCGCTGCTGAATACCATTTTCCATTCTCATTGATATCCTTCACGTTTTGGATTGAAACCACCCTTGGATCTGATACGAACCATGAGCCTCCATATCTTCTGTCTGCTTTTACCCGGAACGTCTCGTCCTTACTTACTTCCACGGTAGTCCTGGTTATATTTTCTTTGCTTATTACCGCATAGATGGAGAAATGCTCCGCCTCAAAGCTTAACGCATCCACCGCTCTGCCGCCGGACACATCCACTGCGTCCCGGACCTCCTCTAAAGCCTTCACATCCGCGGCTTCTGTCTCCACATGAACAATGGACATTTCTTCGGCAGTCTGGCTGGCTTCCTCTACAGGAATTCCTGAAAATGTAACTGTCACAGCGCCTTCCTGGTTCCAGATTCCAGCGTCCAGCTTCTGGCTTCCAAGCCACAAATTTATATCATAAGCAGCCACTGATGAAACCTGCTTTCCCTCTTCAGAAGCAGCTTCCTGGGCATTTTCCCGTATGGAATCCTCAAGAGCAGAATCCACCCGTTCCGCAGAAGCGGTCACGCCTTTTGGCAATACGCCTTCAGGCGCGTAAAGGTTTATAATCATACCATCATTCACCACAATGGTATCAGAAAATTCCGGATGTTCGTCTGTTTCAGTGGTATATACCTCAATCTCCAGTTCATCCGTCACATCCTCTATGGTGAACCAGGAGATATCTTCCGCCAAATTCCCCGGATCTGCTGAATCCGGGTCAGCTGAATCCCCCGAGACTCCCGCCTCTAAGATTTCACCATTGACCGATACTGACTGTATATCATAGCCAACCTGGGTTTTAACGCCAAATGTAAGGCTTCCGCCTTCCTCAATACCGCGCGGTCCATCTACAATGCGGGCTGTTCCCTGTGAATAGACAGCATATGTTACCTTATAACCCTCGAAATCATTCAATGCTTTCAGCGTATTGACCGTTGTGGTATAAACCCTGGCCGTGCTGCAGTACCCGATTCCCACAAGGTCATCGGATGTGGCTGCTTTCACCTTATGGACGTCTTCTGCCTCTGTTTCCTCCGGTGTCCGGGATGGCTCTGTCTCTATGGTAATCACAGGTGTTTCATCGGTTATGATGTCTCCCGTTGTTTCAGCCGGAGAGGACTCTTCTGTTTTCCCCTCCTCAGTTTCCTCGCTATCACCAGATTCGCCAGACGGTTCTGAGCCGCTGGGGTGTGCCGGCTGGCTGGGTGTTTCTGCCTCGCCGGATGATTCCGGGGTGCCGGATGGCTCTGAGCTGCCGGATGGCTCCAGATTACCGGATGATTCCTGACTGGCGGATGACTCCTGGTTGCCGGATGATTCCGGATTAGCGGATGACTCTGGATTACCGGATGACTCCGGATTACCGGATGACTCTGGATTGCCGGATGATTCCTGACTGGCGGATGACTCCTGGTTACCGGATGATTCCGGATTACTTGATGATTCTTTACTTCCGGATGTTCCCGTCTCACTGGACACATTTGTCTTTCCAGATGTTTTATCTGCACTGCTGCCTTGATTTTCAGCAGTCTCTTTTGTTGTGTTGTCTGCTTTTGCGTTTTCTTTTGGTTCTTCTTTTTCTTTTGTGCCCTCTTCAATTCTCACATCTGAATCATGCTTTTCAGGAAGGGAGGCTGTCTCATCACCTGTCTTTACAGCAACAACAGGCGCATAGTGACGGTTAATGGATGCAACAGGTGTATCATCCTGTTTCTCAGAATGAATCTGCTCCTTATCTGCATCGCCCTTCTGTTCTACTTCTTCTTTTGCGTTATTGTATATTTCCTCGGACTTATCTGTATTCTCAGGCCGGGAGCCCTCTGATTCCTTTTGAGCCTCTTCTGTATCCTGTCTGCCAGTGTCTGTCCCCTCTGTTGGTGAAGCAGTTGTTTCCTTCTGTCCTTCCTCTCCTGCAGGTGTCTGTGTCTCCTGACTCTGAGAGGTCTGTTCTGTGGTTTCTTCCAGAGTTGGTTCTGCCGGTTCTGACTCTGCTGGATTAGCTTCTGACGAAGTCGTTTCCAATGGGTCAGGTTCTGACGGAACTGCTTCTGTTGGAATCTCTTCTGACGGTGCTGTTTCTGCTGGTTCTGTTTCTGCTGGTATTGTTTCTGCTGGTATTGTTTCTGACGGTCCTGTTTCTGACGGTACCGTCTCCGCCGGCTTGGATATGATATTTACTTCCTCATCTCCAAATGCAGCCTCGTAGCTTTTAACAGTAAGTTTCTTTGTTCTCTTTACCTTCTCCTTTCCATCCTCCATTCTGGTGATGGACGTGGAACAGCTGATGGAGCTTTCTCCATTATTCACATACAGGAATATAATTTCCTCATCTCCGGTGACCATATACATGTCATCCGCATCCTCCGGAAGCCGGACAAATACACGCAGCTCCGCGTCCATGTCTCCTCCGTCGTATTCCGGATAAATCTCATATATATTTCCTTCACCATAAAATAATGCCTCAAACTGTTCTGTCTTGCCGTTGGTAAAGTCAATATCCCCCTCCTGAAGGGGACTTCCTGCAGCAATTGCTTCTTCAATTGCGGTAACCAGGCCGGAACCGCTCATCTCGAAGGTTACGCTGTCAGAAGATTCCGCTGCATACGCTGTCGTAAGGTCTGTACCAATATTAGTGGTAACCATAACCGCAGCAATCATGGCAGCAAGAAATCTTTTGCATAAACCGTAAGGTTTTTTATGCAGTGCTCTTGATCTTCCTTTCTCCTTCATACCATTTTCTCCTCTTCATACTTAGTCCTATGGTACTAATCATATCAAATGGTACGTTATAGGAAGCGTTAGGTCGGCCAGATAATGGAAATTTTCTTAATGTTTATTTAAATTTGAGAGGTAAAAGAACCCCTGGCCATATTGACCAGGGGTTCCTGTTATACTACGATTTTGTTTTACATTGACTGTAATGGACTGTTATGAATCCTCTTCTTTACGTTTCTTGCTCAACGCTGTTACCGCAACAAAGATTCCTGATAACATCATGGTCAATGTGGTTCTCATAGATGTCTGACCTGTCTTTGGCAGTGGTGCCAACGGCACTTCACCGTCATCAATTAAGGTTACATCTACTGGTGATTCCGGAAGAGGTGCTAACGGCACATCTTCTGGAGTGATGGTTGTGGTACCCGGGCCAACGGTTGATGGGTTGTAGCGTCCGTTGCCTTCGGTGTTACCGCTGGGGCCGCCTCCACCGCCGCCAGGACCAGTACCGCCACCGCCGTTAAATCTAAATTGAGCGGTAAACGTGGTACTCTGTGTGAACTCTGCAGCTCTAATTTCATCCGCGTTGGCATAACCCCTGCTTCCGTCTGTCCAGTTATTGAATAAATAGCTTCCAAGGCTGGATACTGTTACGTTAGCATCTGGACTTGCAGGTTTCAGTTCCCTATGGTCATTACCATCTTCTCCTGTAACGATTTCATAGACAGTCTTGACTTCAGTTACCCTTCCTGATACTGTTCCGCGATTTGTGTCTTCCGATACATATTGGAACTTAATCTGGTACTTATCAGGTACTCCGTCTGGTTCATTTGGCACTTCTATACCGATTTCATCAACATCAAAGTATGCGATGAAAGTGGTATCTACCAAATAAGTATTTGTCTTCATCTTTGACATGTCAGGAGTGTAGTCATTTACTTCGCTATCGGTCCAGTAGTCAAATGCAAAACCATCCAGAGGTGTTGCGATTGCTCCATTGGGATTGACTGGCCTCTTATCTGTGTAATTGCCATCCGCATCCTTGAATACATGGACTTCAGCCTTAAGAGGATCTGCATCTACAGTACCCGTTGTTACATCTGCACTCTTGTATACGAAGATTGTTTCATACTTATCAGGTACTCCATCGGGTTCTTTTCCGTCTGGTCCTTTTCCCTTCTCGTCTGCATCAAAGTATGCGGTGAAGGTTGTGTCTTCTAAATATGTCTTCGATTTCAACTGGTTCATGTCGATTGTTGAATCTTTTGTATCGTTGTCTGTCCAGTAATCGAATGCATTGCCATCTGTTGGATCAGCAGTTGCTCCATTGGGGTTTATTGCTGTCTTTTCAGTGTAGTTACCGTTATCATCTCTAAAGGTGTGGACTTCTGCATTTGTTACACTTACAGTACCTTTTGTGGTATCTGCACTCTCATACCAGAAGATTGTTTGGTATTTGTCAGGGATATTATCAGGCTGCTTTCCGTCTTCTCCACCGCCTTTAATATCTTCTGCGTACTGGGCTGTGTATACCAATCCTCCCGCTTCCACCGTTTCCGGCAGTACCGGGTTCCAGCCTGTGAACA
>ENA-OROQ01001346-OROQ01001346.1-human-gut-metagenome-genome-assembly--contig:-NODE-1346-length-13240-cov-10.9631_pt1 | contig 13240 bp, 12 predicted proteins | sample MGYA00242136_ERZ509062 | MGnify/ENA primary metagenome ERZ509062 (study PRJEB26280, sample SAMEA2338735) | human gut metagenome | biome: human gut; feature: human-associated habitat; material: faeces...
AGTAATTACGTGGATTTCAGCCACTTCACACGGTATAGCCGTGAATAATCTAGGATTAGTTTATTATAAACTCATTTATAGTATATCACATTATACATACATGTCAATGACAAGTGTTTCTTCCTTCCACTTTTGAGATTTTTAAGTTAAAAAATCTGTCCCGGTAGTTTCTTTTTCTCTTTATTTGGAAACTGCTTATCAAACTCTTCTGCTTCCCGCTCATCTACAAGATAGCCTTCCGGTGTCGCATACTCTCCAGTAATCCCATCAAGATAACCAGGTACAAGTTCTTTACACAAAAAGAATGATGCATCTTCCCCCTCTGGCAATCCATGATAACGAATGTTAAATTCACTTGCATACTTAAATCCACTTTTTCCATAAAAATCAATATTTCCTTCAAAACATACTGCACCACAGCCAAGTTGCGTCGCCTTATTCAACGAATAATCCAGTAGGACTTTTCCGTACCCTTGTCTTTTCAATTCTGGAGTAATACAAATCGGTCCCATCGTCATAATTGGAATATTTCTTCCATCATCCGCTTTAATGATCGTTCTCATAAACATGTTCTGACCGATCAGTTTGCCCTCTTTGCCATTTTCATTAAGAAACATCACAAAATCCAGTTCTGGAACAAATGACGGATCATTTCGGAGCTGATGCAATACATAATGCTCAAGGCATCCTGGACGATACACATCCCAAAAACTTTCTCTTACCAGATTTTCTACTTTCTGATGTTCTTCCTTTTTCTCTAAACGAATCTCAATATTACTTTTTTCCATTTCTTATATGTCCTTTCTTAAAAATAAAAACCGATAATCCTGATTTTTCAGTATCAGAATTAACGGCTCTGCGTCTTAAGCGTCTGGCTCTTATTTTACTATTTCATTTCTTTTACTATTTTATCCAGCATCTGTTCAAACTGACATTTTGCTTTCGCCTTATCTGCTGCGCCATCATACATGCTATAATAGAAAAACATATTTGCATAAAATTTAACTGCATTCTCTTCTGGATCTTCTATTTCCATATTTTTGAACAGATCTTTCACGTATTCTGCCGGTCCCGATACCAGATATTGCTGATATAAATTCTGCATTTCTTCACTACGAAACTGCTCTATTGTCAGCATCTTCCGAAACGATGATGCAAAATCATCCTCTGTCCAGTATTCAAACATAGACTTACTATATTCCACAAAATCATCAAATGATACGTTCTGGTATTCTTCCGGTGTCTTTTCAATACTCTCTTCCGGCACTTCATTCTCTCTAGCTTGTTCGCCGTCCTGCTGTTCCATGCGCTTTACAATACTGTCAAAAATATCTCTTTTACTTTTATAATGACGGTACAATGCGCCTTTTGTCATATCAAGCTCTCCTGCTATCTGGCTGACTGAGACAGCCTCATAACCATCTCTGGCGAACAGATGGAGGGCTACAATTAATATCTCTTCTTTCCTATTTCCCATACTGATAACCTCCAGCAAAAATAAACGACCGTTTATATTTTAATAATAGTAAACGGTCGTTTATTTGTCAAGACTTTTCTCTTTGATATTACCTCTTTTTATATATCAATAATTCCGGATTTTTACCAGCCTTCTCATATGTACATACCAGAATAAAATCCATATCTGCCAGAATGCCAAAACACCGGTCTCCTCCGAATTCAGACTCCATTTGATTTCCCAAATAAGTTTTCTGATCATCCAAAAACTTTACTTTTTGTCCATTTGGCAGTTGATATTCAAGATTCACATACTTCCCAACAAGAGCATTTAGTTTGTCTACCCTTGGAAGTCCGTCTATATGCAGATCATTTATTTCGTTCATCAATTGCTTTTTAAACTCTTCAAACTGTCCATTGTCACTAAGTTCATCATATCTTTTCCAGTAATCCAACTTTGGAAGCATCTCTTTCAAATAAGATTGTGCCTGTTCTTCGGTAAAGTTTTCATTTACCATATTCTTTACACACACATCAATCAATTCATCCATATCATTATATGTGTACGTTCCATCTGCATAGCACCATTTACAATATTCCTCATTTAATGTACCATCTTTGTCACGTCCCAAGATAGAATCATCATCAATCGGCATTCCACAGCACTGACAGATCAGCTTTCTCGGTTCTCCCAAAAGCGTATTAATTGAAACATCAAATTCTTTCGATAAAAGCCTTAGTGTATCAGTATTCGGAACTGTATCTCCATTTTCCCAACGGGATACTGCCTGTCTCGTCACCATAACTTTATCTGCCAGCTCGTCTTGTGACATTCCTCTTTCTGTTCTAAGCTTAAGAATTATCTTTTTTGTTTCCATAATCGTCACCTCCGTCATCTTTATCATATCGATAAATCTGCCGTCTGAAAAGCAACCTGCTGTTGCCATAATCTATCTATTTCCTTCCAATCCAGACATCTCACAAAGCTTTCATCTGGAAATTCCACCTGCTTGTTCCACGGACGATCATATACAGCTACTTTACAATCTTTAAAATGCTGCACATGTTCAAATGCAGCTGGTGAATCCTCGATTGCGAAATCAAAGTGCATGCAATAAAGTTCCTCTAATGTCAGATTATATGTATGATCCTGTTTGAACATTTCTCGTCCATATTTATCAACAAAATAAATAGGAATCCTATCTAAGTGATGCTCATCCAACCATCTTCTAGATGGTTCATAAGAATCAAATGGTCTTCCTGTGACAATAAAAACCTCATCTCCTTCATCAACCCACTTGTTGATCACTTCTGAGGCTCCCGGTGTTTCTTCATAATCTAGTAAATTTTCTGGAATATGTCCTGCCTTCATCAATTCATCATATTGTTCTCCACTTAAATCAAATGATTTCTGAAGATTAAAGAACTGTACCTCCCGATATGGCACATCAATATTAAATAATTCTTTTGCAATTTGGGTGAAATACTTCGCTGTTTCACAGATAACGTCATCAAAGTCTATATATATTTTCATCACTACATCCTTTCCAGTCTACATATATATTTTATACATTATGTTAAACGTGGTCAAACTACATTATCGGCAACAATTCTATTATTCCTCATTGAGTTTTATCATTTTTGCCGCACCTTTACCTCTCGTGATCCAGCAAAATGTACATACAAAGATAATTCCTTTTACAATTGATGTCACAGAAAATGCCCACCAGATACCTTCCAGCCCAAGCAATGCTCCACCCAAAATGATCGCAAGCGGAATTCTTGCACTGGTAAATAGAATGCTGATCACACTGCATAAATGTGTTTTTCCTAATCCGGATAATGCACCTACTGTCATCAGTTCTACAGCCATAAACGCTTCACTCACCCCAATGATTGTCAAATATCCGATCGCGATCATAATTGCCTTTGGTTCATGGAAGAAAATCTCTGCGATTGCCTTTGGTTGAAAAACAAACATGATCGTAATAAAGATTCCCCATATTCCAACGCTGCACAAAGAGGCTTTGTATCCTTTTTTGACACGATCCATCTTTCCTGCTCCATAATTTTGCCCGATAAATGCATTTAGAGCTGTCCCAAATCCATCGGCTGTATTCCATGAAACAGATTCAATCTGCCCTCCGACTCTCTGGACCGCAACTGCTTCTGCCCCAAAGCCTGATACCATACGGGTTAATATCATAGAAATTCCACAGTAAGCCATTCCCTGAATCGCTGTTGGGATACCAATCTTGCAGATTCCACTTAGATATTTGAATGGAATTTTTGCAAATAACTTAATTCCTTTTAATACATTTTGTTTTTTCTGTCGAATAATTCCAAGAATCAAAATAGTCATAACGATTGCCTGTGCACTTACCGTTGCGATCGCAGCTCCATTTACCCCAAATTTGTTTACTGGTCCAAGCCCCAGGATCAGTAATGGGTCTAAGATCATATTCGTTACAAGCCCTATAAAATTGGCTATAAATGGTGTCTTTGAATCTCCTTGCGCTGTATAGATTCCAGTTAAAGTGAGTGTCAAAAATGAAAACACGATCAATCCACAGGCTATTTTTGTGTAAGATAATGCCGCCTGCAATGCCTCTGGATCTTGTAACTGAAAGAATCCTACCAATGGATGCAAAAACAGTAACATCACTGCTGCAAATAAAAGTCCCATAAGCATTGCCAGCTGAACTGCTGTCTGTGCATACTTATGGGCTTCTTCTCTGTCTCCACGTCCAATGCATTGTGCTACCTGTACCTGTCCTCCCATTCTCGACATCGAAGCTAATCCTTGTGAAAACCACGTAAACATGCCTCCGACACCAACTCCGGCAACTGCTTTTGATCCAAGAAGTCCGATCCATGCCATATCTGTAATATTGTATAATGTTCCTAAAAATGACGATGCCATGATTGGCACCGCAAGTTTCGTTAGTGTTTTTAAAATTGGTCCTTTCGTTAAATTTCCTTCCAATTACTTTTCTCTCCTGTGAATTTATTTTTGCGACCATATCATTACATATTCTTTTTCTCCCGTTGCTTGATCAAAATCTTCTCTTTGAATTTCAAGACCTTCTCTCTGATAAAAATGCATTGCTCGAACATTTTTCTGATACACATTTAATGACAATTTATGTTTTTTATTCTTTACATAATCCAATAGAAGTTTCCCCATTCCTTGCGATTGCATTTCGCCTGAAACAAAAATACCTTCGATATGTTCGCCATTTGCTCCTATAAATCCTTGTATTTTTTGATCATTCTCATACACATAAACTTCTGCCTGTAACAACATTTCTTTTACTAATTGAAAATTGTTCTTCCAATACTTGGCAGGAATAAAATCATGTGCTTTTAAATTTGTATCTAACCATATATCTGCAACTCTATTTATATCTGTTTTCTGTAATTTCCTGATCATAAACCACATACGAATCCTCCTGGCCAAAAATAAATTTTTAAACATCCAGATCTTCTAACACTTCTTTCAAGGCTTCTGCTGATTTCTTCAATGCTTCCTGTTCTTTTTCATTCAGCTTGATCGCCAGTTGTTTCTCAATACCATTTTTTCCTACGATTGCTGGCATACTTAATGTAACACCTTCAATTCCATAGGTATCATGTTGGATAGAAGATACTGGTAATACAGATTTTTCATCTCGGATGATTGCTTCGCAGATTCTTCTGACAGCCATTGCAACTCCATAATATGTTGCTTTTTTCTTTTCAATGATCTTATATGCACTATTTTTGACTCCCTGTGCAATCTCTTCCATATGCTCGTCGTGTTCTGTGTAACCTCTCATCTCGCAAAATTCTGAAATTGGTACACCTGATACATTGGCACTTGACCATGCTACGATTTCAGAATCTCCATGTTCTCCGATGATCCATGCATGAACAGATCTTGCATCTACCTGCAAATGTTCTCCAAGCAGATATTTTAATCTGGCAGAATCTAGGGTTGTACCAGAACCAAAGACTCTGTTTTCAGGGAATCCTGATAGTTTTACTGCAACTTGTGTCAAAATATCTACTGGATTGGCTACGATCAAAAGAATCCCTTCACATTTTCTCTGTGCGATCTCTGGAATGATTGATTGAAAGATTGCTACATTTTTCTTGACAAGATCAAGTCTTGTCTCTCCTGGTTTCTGTCCTGCACCCGCTGTCACAACAATGATCGCTGCATCCACGATATCATCATAATCGCCTGCTGTGATCTTCATTGGTCTGGCAAACGGGAGTCCATGGGCAATATCTAATGCCTCTCCTTCTGCACGATTCTTATCAGCATCAATCAACACCATTTCAGTAAATAATCCACTTTCCATTAATGCAAATGCAGAAGATGAACCTACAAACCCTGTTCCGATCACTGCTACTTTTCTGCTGTTTATTCCTTTACTCATTATTGGGTCTCCTTTTACATTTTTTAGAATGACAATATTATCACCCAATTCCATTATATCAATTCATGCAAAAAGATTTTTACTATATTGTTTATTATATACTCTTATGAATACATTGTACTAATGTTTTTTCAACCTTATCAATCTGAAATGGTTTCGCTAAGTGTGCATTCATCCCTGCTGCAAAACATTTCTTTGCATCTTCTTCAAATGCATTTGCTGTCATAGCGATGATCGGTATCTGTGCTGCATCGTCTCGTTTGATGGATCGAATCTCCTTGGTCGCTGTCAATCCATCCATAACCGGCATCATAATATCCATTAATATCGCATCAAATGTTCCTTGTGGAGCATTCTTAAATTGATCCACTGCCTGTTGCCCATCTTCCACAACAGTGACATTGGCTCCATCATCCGTCAGAAGTGTCTGTATGATTTCTGCATTCAATTGATTATCCTCGGCAACTAATAAGTTTAAACCACGAATATCTGCTTGCTCCACTATCTTCTCAGCCACTGGCTGTTCTTTCTTCTGTGCGATTTCAAATGGAATCGTAATCACAAAGGTAGATCCCATTCCTTTCTCGCTTGTCACTTTGATTTCTCCATGCATCTGTTCTACCAGTCCCTTGACGATCGACATTCCAAGCCCAGTCCCCTGATATACACTTCGGGCATCCGTCTTTTCCTGTGAAAATGGCTCAAAAATATGATCGATATAATCTTTACTGATACCAATTCCCGTGTCTTTGATCGTCCAACGATACGTACAGATCTTATCATGAACATCCATTTGTTCCATCTTTGTAGAAATAGTTCCACCCGGATGATTATATTTAATACAGTTTCCATAAATATTCAATAAGATCTGACGAAGATGCAATGGGCTTGCATACACATATGGATATCTGTCATCTATGTTATCTTCTTCATAGTTCCATCGGATTCCTGCCTCTAGAACCCGCTCTCTGATCATCGTCTCAACTTCCCGCATCAGTTTCTTCACAGTAATCTCTTGGTGTGCCAGTGTGATCTGACCTTCCTCGATCTTACTCATCTGCAATACATCGTTGATCAGAGAAAGCAGATGTTTGGCAGCAGTTTCCATTTTCTTATGATTCTCTAATACCAGTTTCTGATCATCGAAATGTTTTTCATTGATATTTAGAAGTCCAATGATTCCATTTAATGGTGTTCTGATATCATGGCTCATACGGCTTAAGAAATCGGTCTTCGCCTGACTTGCTGTACGCATTTCGTCAAATGCTGCCTGTAAACGTGCGTGTTCTAATTCTTCTTGTTTATGTCTTTGCGATGTATCCTGTAAGAGCGTGATCGCATAAACTGTCGGAATCTCGCTCATTGTCTCTTCATCGTATACCACGATCTGTGTCATAAGAATTGTTTTTTGTACCCAGCGAATACTTCCATCATCTTCATGAAAACAATATTCCACAGAAATATTTGTGTCACCATTGTTGTATCTCTCCAGCAGTTTTTTCGTATCATTTGTCATATTATACTCTGCTTTTGTCTCCTTCGTGACTTTTTTCTCATATTCTGCGCAGTAATCCTGATAATTACATGGTAATGGATAATCAAGAAACAGCTCTTTGTTCTTTTGCTCTTTTCCCTTTAGAATAATATTTCTCTCCAGAATATCAGTCTTTAGATTGACCGTATAGATCACATCGGATAATTCCAAAAGTGCATCGACATAACTGTCATTTTCAATGATTGATTGTTTTAGCTGTTCATAATAAATCTGTAACTGTTCTCTGGCCCCTGTCTGATTGTCAGCTCCTTTTCGGATTATTTCAAATGCCAGAAGAAAATGATGTAATTTCTTATCTTCATCCCAGTCAACTGGGATCAATGTCATACGCTTATAGAATCCTTCTTCCTGCATATCATATTGATATTCCTGTACATCCTGTTTCTCCTTCATCTTCTCTTGAAGCCTTGTGATCTGAAGACTTTCCCGAATATTCTTCTGCTCATCTTTCCCAATCTTTTCCTGTACGATCTGCTCTACTGCACTGGAATACGCACCATCTAAAGCTAAGAAAAAGTTTTCGCTGGAACGGATCACACGATATGTATCCAGCTTAGCATCACAATATAAACAGTCTAAAAAGTTCTTTCCATGTTGATTCAGCAGTTTTAATAATTGATAATTCAACCGCTTCTCTTCAAGTGCTTCTTCCCGTTTCACATGGTTTTTATTGATGTACATATTTTTATCTGCATCATTGAATAATTCTCTCATTGTTTTGCCAGGATAATCACTTGCCATCGCAAAACCCGCTGCATAACTTAACGGAATCTCTCGATGTTCTTTGGATTCTGCTGCTATATCTTTGCGAAAATCTTCAAATAGCTTTCTCACCGCTTGTTCATCAAGCCCCTGCAGCACTGCGATAAATTCGTCTCCCCCAAGTCTTCCAACAAAATGTTCCGATGGTATGGAAGATCGCAGACAAACAGCAAACCGGTAAATATACGCATCTCCTGCATCATGTCCCATACTATCGTTGATCCGACGGAGATTATTAAGGTCAAAACTGCATACGGTAATATCCTCTGGTGGATTCAGTTCACCTAATATCTCTTCACATTTATTCTTATTCGGAAGTCCTGTTGCATTATCTAAATAAGCTTTATGCTGCAATATACGGTTCATCGCCGCAAAACGGACCGCTTTGATAAACTCATATCCGATCAGCAGCATCAATACAACGATATCTGCTGTGATGAATTTCTCAAGAGTTGCTAATGACGTTGCTTTTCTCTGTGCATATACTTCCGCAAGACCTGTTGCCTCATCACAGATTTCAAAGAATCTCTCGCTCTTTGAAATGATATCTGTATGCTCATAGCCGACCGTCCGCACACGATAAATTTCTTTGTGTAAGGAAATAAAATATTCATCCAGTTCCTTCATCTTATCCTGAAAATCATCGTCCTTTAACCGTACGAGTTTTAATTGGTCATTGCCATGACGCAGACCTTTGATAAAGGACTGCACTTCCTTGATCAGCTCATCTTCTTGCTGTCTGGAATTCTCTAACTTAATGATCCTTTGTGTTTCTCCCCTTATTAACCCCGCATAATTTACAACACGGGCTGTTCCCTGAATGTTCGAAACCAACTGCATCAGGATGACGATAAAGACCACTAAAAGTACCGTCAGAATACCGATGCAGATATGGATCATATTTGGTTTTTTTCTTTTTGTCGTATCAGACATAAACTTTTATTCCCCTATTACTACTTTAGAAAATTTCTTATAACATGCAATCCCGTACTTGATGAAATTTATCATTCCATCCTGCTTTAGTTTCGCTGTATAATCTTTTTCCTCAATCTGTCTTAATGCTTCATCACACGCAGCATCCAGATTCCCATCTTCTGCATATTTAAGTTCGATTATAATCCCAGTTCTGTTCATCGGAGCTTCAATCAAAATATCACTGTATCCAATCCCTGATTCAACATTTGATTTTATCAGCCAGTTTGATTTATATCCTAAAAGTCCAAGTAAAATGCCATGGTAGAAATTTTCCTTCTTTTCTTTGGCAACTGCTGTATCCCTTATACTGATCGTGTTCCAGAGATAATCTCCAAAAATCTGTTCTATCTTTTTGGAATCCTTTTTGATAAATGCACTGCAAAATTCCTCCAGTGTCTTTCCATCTTTTCTTGAGACATCCGAAAACCACTCTCTGATCTTCTTGACAAAAAGATTCCTGATCTCTCGGTTTGGGATTACCAGATGATATTTCCCACTTTCTGTACGGCCTTTGTGTGTCAGATATCCTGTGGTAAAAAGCACGCTCCACAGATTTTCTATACTTTTATCAATCTCATCGTATGTGAGTTCTGGTACTACATCTTTTTCTATACTCTCTCCTGCGATCAGGCGCTCTATTTCGTCTTTGGTGGAAACATCTGCTTTATCTATGAGCCTGCGGACTATGGCATTACCGCTTGAGTTTGACCAGAAATCCTGTGGCTCCATTGACTGATCATACTTAAGCTGATCTATATAATTTATGACATCCCATGGGCAATATATATCAGCATTACCAAAATGATATCCATCATACCATTCCTTTATTTCTTTCAAATATGATGTCAATCCATAATCATCCAGTATTTTCTTTACCTCATGATCTGTAAAACCAAATTGTTCATCAAATCTGGAATCCAGGATAGACATCACCTTAAAGTTATTAAGTCCTGTAAAAATACTTTCCTTTGTAATGCGCAAACATCCTGTCAGGACAGCAAATTGTAAACTATCATTCGTCTTTAACGCCATTCCAAAAATCCCTCGGATCATAGAAATCATTTGTTGATAATAACCATTCTGAAAAGCTTTATCCAATGGAACATCATATTCATCTATGAGTATAACAGCTTTATGTCCAAAATGTTTCGATAATAGATAAGACAATATCTGAACACTCGAAACTAAAACATCCTCATCCATACAAAACTTACCGTTTTGCATCTGGGTAATTGCTTTATATTGGCATTTTTCATCCTCTGAAAGATTATCGCTTCCTAAAAGAAAATCAAAACGTTTTGCTTCTCTTGCTATAAGCTCTGTAATACGGTACTTTGCACTTTCGAAAGTTAATCCTTCCACACTCTTGAGTGAAAGAAAAATGACTGGATATTTTCCCATTTGTTCTTCACAAAAGGATTTGTTTTTAGCAATATACAGCCCTTCAAACAATAAAGCATCCGCACCTATCTCAAAAAAGGAACGCAACATACTCATATTTAATGTCTTTCCAAAACGACGAGGACGCGTAAACATTGTTACCTCTCCACCCATTTCTACAAGTTGTTCTATCAGCTTTGTCTTGTCTATATAATAAAATCTGTTTCTTCTGATTTTTTCGAAACTATCAACACCTACTGGTAATTTCAAAGTGTCTGACATATACACCTCCACCATACCAATGGAAATCTTTCTTTTATGCTATAATTTACTAAACATTATAACATGATGTGTAGTGAGATACAATCAAACAAAAAGACCCTTATCAGCATCGGAGACATAATAAAGTGTCACAATCTACGATTGAACATTATATCGAACATCAGGATTAAACTTTTCTTATGTATTTATTGAATATCCGCTAATTTCTTTGTAACTCTAACCTGAACTTTCGTATAGTATGATAATTCATCACTATTTAGATTATCATTTTTGATTTTCTGAAATTTCTCCACAGCATCACTATATTTTTCCATGTAATCCGCATAATCTTTTATCATAGAAGATGTATCACTGGATTTGTTGTATTTTTTCATAAATTCACAATAAGAATCCATAACTTTTTCGTAACTGTCAATCGCTTTTTTGATCCTTGGCCTGATTCCACTTGTCTGTGTATCTTTCTTTTTCACTGCTGTCGTTACTTTTTTAGCAGTAGTTGTAGTTGTTGCTTCTGTTGTCGATTCAGTATCATCTTCATCTCCAGACGTTACATTATCGTTAGATATCGTACAACTTAGCTCCTGTTCAGATGCATTATATGATAATTCTATTTCATCACCATTATTATTTTTTGCTTCAAAATATTCTATGTCACTGTCGTCAGTTTCAATATCTGAAAATTTTGTTTTTACTTTTTCTACATATGTTTCAAATTGTCTACGACTAACTCCATATCCATTAAACGAAAAATAATCATTATCATCGCTATTAACCACGACACAATCGAAATTTGGTTTTACAGTTTTTTTCGCCATATCACTTGATGACCATTGATATATATTGATATCACTGTTTGAATCATCTAACATCATATCTTTGTTTTTGAAATCATAATTAAACGTGTAAAACTTTCGATTTTTGATCACTTTGATGATGGCATTATCTGGAGTCATTAAATTGTATTGATCTTGCGTAAGATCCGTCCATAATCCGTCATCTGCACCACAAGATATATTATTTGATTTTTGACCTGATTTTACAAATCTATAACTTTCCGTTACAATATTTAAATTTTTAATATCATTCTTAGAATAATCATCATTTTCATATTGTTTAAAACCATTTAACATCTCTTGATCACTCACAGAATCTTTCCTTGTAAATGTTAGTTCAATATACGCTATAGTATAATCAGTATTATTTTTATAAGAAAAAGTCAGCTTGCGTTCATCATCAATGATTCCACTTTTCACACTCCAATCAATATCTGACATTTTGATCTCTGGCGGATTATTATCGTCTTTTTTACTACTACCATTGCTGCTACATCCGGTAAAACAACATAAAATAAGCACTAATCCTAACAATATTTTCTTCTTCATATTCATTTCTCCTTCTTTTGTTTGGTTACAATTGTACACTTCTGAATAAAAAGAAATCCCCACCATAATGGTGAGGATGTAATAAATCCGTTATACAATTTCTTTTGATAATTTCGTCAACCCTTGGTTTTCCAGCATTTCATCAATATCGCCCAAGTCATATTTTCTGTGGTTCACTGCTACGATGATACATGCATCCCGCTTGTCTTTTGCATATAATGGTTTCATCTCATATAGTTTAAGTGCTGTGTTGATCTCGTTTAATTGAAAAGGTGCCACAATGCAAAATCGAAGGATCAGATCTCGATTCTTTGTACGCTTTTCCATATTCAGTATCTTCTCTGCAATGTAAGATTTGCATCACAACGAGGACAGAATTCATCGCCCTCATCTGATGCTCAAATCAGTCTCTTCTCCAAACAATAATGATAGATTCCATCCTCCGAAACATCTCCACAGATTTCATCTGCCACTGCCTTCAGATCATCGGATGCATTTGCCATTGCAATTCCATTGCCAACTGCTTTTAACATTTCGATATCGTTATTCCCATCCCCAAATGCCATGGCCTGAGATCTGTCTATACCATAATGTTTTAACATTTTCTCAATCCCTGCTCCTTTTCCTGCATTGACCGGTATGATGTCAACTGCTCGATCCCACCATGCCGTAATCTCAGCTCCCTGGACACCTTTTAAGATCTCTTGATACTCTTCTACTCTTGCACCCATCAACACTTGATAAACTTTTTCTTTTTTTATATCTTCGAAATCTTCTGCTACATCAACTTCGGCATTCCCAAATGCATAGTAATCGATCAAGTCCTGATCTTTTCCATTTGTAGCCATACGGTCTTTCGTTGCTAATGCAACTGGCTTTCCCATTTTGTCTGCATTTTTAATGATCCTTTCAATATCTTTTAATGGAATACAATTGCTATAGAGTGTTCCACTGTGATCATAGCAATAAGTATAATGGTCTCATAAATTAAGACACTTTTTCGGACAGATCTTAATGAATCTGAT
>ENA-OROQ01001355-OROQ01001355.1-human-gut-metagenome-genome-assembly--contig:-NODE-1355-length-13143-cov-3.83305_pt1 | contig 13143 bp, 8 predicted proteins | sample MGYA00242136_ERZ509062 | MGnify/ENA primary metagenome ERZ509062 (study PRJEB26280, sample SAMEA2338735) | human gut metagenome | biome: human gut; feature: human-associated habitat; material: faeces...
TACCCTCGTTATCTCCTACATCGGATTTACTCCACAAGAAATACGCGTAGGGAATCAGACCACCTTTAATATTACTCTCCAGGAAGACTCCGAAGCACTGGACGAAGTTGTAGTAGTCGGCTACGGTGTCATGAAGAAAAAAGACTTGACAGGAGCCGTTTCACAATTGAGCAGCAGTTCGATGAAAGACCTCAAAGTGTCGCATCCGACAGAAGCTATGGCCGGAAAACTGGCCGGTGTACAGGTACAACAAGTCGGAGGGCAACCGGGACAAGCGGCCACAATCCGTGTGCGCGGGTCCGGCTCCATCACGGCATCCAGCGCCCCGTTGTATGTTGTCGACGGATATCCGCTGGGAGAACAAAACCTGAATGCGATCAACCCGAATGATATCGAATCTATCGAAGTATTGAAAGATGCTTCGGCAGCCGCGATCTACGGTTCGCGTGCAGCCAACGGTGTCGTATTGGTCACAACCAAGTCGGGAAAGACCGGCAAGGTCAGCGTAAGCTTGGATATCTATGCAGGTTTCCAGAACGTAACAAAGAAGATGGACCTGATGAACGCGCAAGAATTTGTCGAATTCAGCCGGGAAGCCTTCAATAACAACTACATCAGCAAGGTTCCTGGAGCATCCGCTAGCGATCCGCTGAGTATGCGTCCGTCCGGAAACCGTTATCGTTACCCGGCTATCTACGACGATGCCGCCTATATTGCCTCTTTAGGTGCCGGTACGGATTGGCAAGACGAAATTTTCCGCACTTCCCCCGTACAAAACTACCAGTTGACAGTAACTGGTGGCGATGAAAAGACTAAATATATGTTCTCTGCCGGCTATTTCAACCAGCAAGGTGTCGTTATCAACAGTGATTATGAACGATTCTCGGCAAGAGCCAAAATCGACAGCGAACTGAACAGTTGGTTGAAGCTGGGTGTCAATCTGGCTCCGACTTACATGAACGCGAACAAGACAACCCAAGGCCACTGGGCAAGTGACGGTGTCATCAATGCAGCTTTGGCGACATCTCCCGTAGTACCTGTATACAATGAAGACGGTACATGGGCTTCACAGTCCATGTACGCCGTCGCTAGCGACGGATTGACCGGTGTACCGAATGCTGTGGCCTTGACACATATCCACAACTACGACACAGATCTCCGCCTGTTCAGCAACGGTTATATCGAACTTTCCTTGTTGAAAAACCTGAAACTGAAATCTACCATCGGTGCCGATATCCGCGAATACAGAGGCGAATACTTCCGTCCGGCAACCATTCCTAATAACGGTAACGTGGCTCCTCTCCCTTCAACGGAAAGAAAAGCGACAGAGAAGTCAACCGAAGTTATCAACTGGCTGAACGAAAATACGATTACTTATTTCGAATCGTGGGGTAAGCACGAACTCGACGCTGTTGCCGGTGTCACTGCACAGAAAAACATCTACCGCTACACAGAGGCTACGGGTTCCGATTTCCCGAATGATAAAATACAGACACTCAACAATGCAACAGTAAAAAGCAGCAAGTCAGAACGCAAGACCTGGACATTGCTCTCCTATCTGGCACGTGTCAACTATCGTTATAACAACAAATACTACCTGACCGCATCCATCCGTGCGGACGGTTCTTCCCGTTTCGGCAAAAACAACCGCTACGGTTATTTTCCTTCCGGATCAGTAGCATGGCGTCTGTCTCAGGAAGACTTTCTGAAAGATGTAAAATGGTTGTCGGACATGAAGATCCGCGCAAGCTACGGTATCACAGGTAACAATAATATCGGTGATTATGCGTCGATCGGTATCATGGAAAATGCTAACTATGTATTGGGAACGGGTACGGGTAATATCGTAAACGGTGCAGCCCAAAAGAGCTTCTCCAACGCTGACCTGACTTGGGAAAAGACACGCCAGACTGATCTCGGTTTCGAAATCTCCGTTTTGGACAGCCGTCTGTCTTTGTCTCTGGACCTATACTACCGTAAGACTACCGACCTGTTGATGGATGTAGATATTCCGACAATCACCGGATTCGAAAAGGCTATGCAGAATATCGGAAAAATGCGTAACAAAGGTCTTGAAATCACCCTTAGCGGTACTCCGTTCAGAGGCAAAGACTTTACTTGGGATGCAACCGGGAATATTTCTGTCAACCGTAACAAAGTATTGGCTTTAGGACCGACAGGAGATCCGATCTTCAGCGACGGCGGTGCCGGAACAACCCACGTCACAATGGTAGGCCAACCGATCGGTGCTTTCTACGGGTATAAAATGCTGGGAATCTTCAAAACGAAAGAAGAACTGGATTCATATCCTCATCTGGCCGACACGCAAGTGGGTGACGTCATGTTCGAAGACGTCAACGGAGATCATAAAATCGATGCCGACGACCGCACAATCATCGGTAACAATATGCCAGACTTTACCTGGGGTATGACACACTCCTTCACCTTCAAGAACTTCGATGCCAGTATATCCCTACAGGGGGTTGTCGGAAATGAAGTACTACACTTGGGTAGACGCTTCTACACACAGGGCGAAGGTAACCAGAATCAGCTGAAAGAGATGATGGGACGCTGGCAATCAGAATCAAACCCGGGTAACGGATGGATTCCGAGAGCCAACTCACAGCCGACCGGGCAGAACAATGCCATTTCCTCACGCTGGGTAGAGGACGGTTCTTTCCTCCGTGTAAACAACCTGACTGTCGGTTATACGCTGCCTGAAGCATTCACCAAGAAATGCAGTATCCAACGTGCCCGCGTATATGTTTCCACACAAAATCTGCTGACGATCACAAGTTATAGCGGCTACAACCCGGAAACAAGTTTCAAGGAAGACAACGTGACGGCTCCCGGTACCGACTACGGTATGTACCCGCTGTATCGCACCTGTACTTTCGGTATTAACGTAACCTTTTAAATAGCAGACAAATTATGAAACTAAAATATAATCTGATCGCAATAGCCCTTCTGGGATTTAGCTTCTCATCCTGCAGTGACTTCCTGGAACAGAATCCGCAAACGGATTTAAGTGAAAACGATTTCTACAAAACGGCCGACGACATCCTCTCGGCAGTAAACGGAGTCTACTCTTCTCTACAGGAAGGTGACATATACGGTAACTGGTATGTTTTCGGAGAAATCCCCTCCGACAATACCCGCAACCAACTCTCCGGTTCAGTAACCACTCAGAATGAGTTCGACCAGTTCTACATCGACACGCAGAACAGTATGATCGCCAATTTCTGGAAAGCAGCCTACAAAGTTATCAACCGTACCAATACGGTCTTAGGACGTATCGACGGAATCGAAATCAATACTGAATTGGCAAACCGGTATAAACTGGAATGCAAGTTTATCCGTGCCTTGATGTATTTTAACCTAGTACGCGTCTACGGTGATGTACCATTGATATTGAAAGAGATCAGCATCTCGGAATCTTACGACATCCTGCGCGAACCGAAAGAAAATGTTTACAACCAAATCATCGCCGACCTGAAAGAGGCACAAGATCTCCCTGTTTCCTATTCGACAGCCGAAGACGGGCGTGCAACCCAGGGAGCAGCCAAAGCATTATTGGCAAACGTCTACATGACTTTGCACAAATATGCAGAAGCGGAAACTATCTTGGCTGAAATCATCAACAGCGGACAGTACAGTTTGTTGGAAAACACACCGGGCAGCCTGAACATCGACGGCTACAAAAATGTATTCAGCCCAGTTAACCACAACAGCAAGGAAGGCATTTTCGAAATCCAGTTTCTGAAAGGCGGCTATGGAGAAGGTTCCAACTATGCCAATAACTTCGCACCTGAAAACTCAGGAACGAATGTGGTGGCAGTCGGTGGTACAGGTGGTAATAATATCCCGGAAATGGACATCTACAATGCTTATGAAGAAGGCGACCTTCGCCGTGATTTCTCCATGTCCCTCGGATATTACGATAACCGCAAAAACAACGAATGGGTGGAATCCCGCTATGTCTGCAAGTTCATGGATGTTCCTTATCAGAACAATGATGCCAGCAACAACTATCCGGTAATCCGCTATGCCGATGTGATCCTGATGTATGCCGAAGCATTGAACCAGAACGGAAAAACGGCAGAAGCCTGCAAATATCTGAATATGACACGCCGGCGTGGTTTCGGTTATCAGACGACAGAGACCAGCCCGGTCGACCTGCAGACAACCGACAAGGCCCAGTTCGCCCTGATGGTAGAACAGGAACGCCGCGTGGAACTGGCATTCGAAAATCATCGCTGGTTCGACTTAATCCGCACCGGACGTGCTGTTGAAGTGATGAGAAGTAAAGGATTCTCCCTAAACGAAACAAACCTTATCTGCCCGATTCCGCAAAAGCAGATCGATGTCAATCCGAAACTGACACAGAACGACTATAGAATCGAATCCCGAAATTAATCGAAAAGAAAGTGTATCAAAATCCCCTTGTTCCCGCGCTTGATATAATGCGATCCCGCGTCAAGCGCGGGAACAAAGGATAGTTTTGATACACTTTCCTGCTTTTTTTCTATCTTTACAGCATACCTAAAATAATATAACATGAAGAGCTGGACAATTTTATTAAGTACGTTGTGTTTATTCTCATGCAACCAACAGGAAAATAAATTTGAAAAATATGTAGACCCGCTGATCGGTACAGATATCCGCGTCGTACAAGGAAAAGACAAGAACTCGACGGAAGAACGCGGACAAATCATGCCGGCAGTCGGGGTTCCACACGGTATGACCAACTGGGTGGCACAGACACAGGAGACCGAACAGAAATGTCATCCTCCCTACTATTATTTCCAGGATGCAATCCAGGGATTCCGGGCCAGCCACTGGATGAACGGCTCCTGTACACAAGACTACGGCAGCGTCACAATTATGCCGCTCAGCAATAAGCTCGAAATAGACCCGGTCAAACGCGCCTCCACTTTCGATCACACTCAGGAAACAGCAACTCCCTCCTATTATTCGGTCGACTTGAACGACTATGACATCCATGCCGAATTGACCGGACTCTCCCGTGCAGGCATCATGCAATTCTGCTTCGAACAGGATGGCGACCACTACATCGTGATCGAACCCAATAGTGATGAAGGTGTCGCCTTCGTCGAAATCGATCCGGAGAAAAAAGAAATAACCGGTTACAACCCCGTACACCGCATCTACCAAGGATACGGTAAGGAAGCCGGATTTAGCGGACATTTCGTGATTCAGCTGAATGAAGAGATTGCCGACTATGGCGTTTGGGACAGCACCACGATCACCCCCGGACGAAAATCGGCAAAAGGACAAAAACATGCTGTCGGAGCTTGGATCAAGCTGACTTCCGATAAGCCGGGGAAAATACTGGTCAAAGTTGCCACTTCCTTTACGAGCATCGACAATGCCCGCAAAAACTTGGCTGCCGAAATTCCGGGATGGAACTTCAACGAAGTGCGACAGGCATCCTCCGACATCTGGAACCAGGCATTGGGGCAAATCGCAGTAAAAGGAAACAACGAAAAAGAAATGGTCAAATTCTATTCAGCTCTCTACAACGCACACTTCCTGCCCCGCACATTCAGCGACGTGGACGGCTCCTATCCGAGATTCGACGGTAACGGACAGATTATGAAGATGGACCACGGAACCTACTATTGCGACTTCTCACAATGGGATACCTACCGTGCCGTCCACCCTCTGTTTTCTATCCTTACCCCTTCCCGCAACGGAGACATGGCACATTCGCTCGTATTAAAAGGACAGCAGGGCGGCTGGTTGCCCATCTTCCCGTCCTGGAACAGCTACACGGCTGCCATGATCGGTGACCACTGCATCGCCATGATCGGAGACGCCATCGTCAAAGACACTCCGGGTTTTGACTATGAAGAAGCTTACACGCTGATGCGCAAAAACGCTTTCGAGGCCAATCCGGACTCCGGCAGCTATCGCGACGGGAAAGGCCGACGGGCAATGGAGTCTTACCTGAAATACAATTACGTGCCGTTAGAGGATCAAGTAACGGAAGCATTCCACCGTCGTGAACAAGTATCCCGCACACTGGAATATGCCTATGATGATTTTGTCCTTGCACAGGTTGCCAAGAAGTTAGGCAAGACAGACGATTATAAAGCACTCATCAAACGGGCGGAAAACTACCGGAACGTAATCGACCCCGAAACAGGCTATGCCCGTGGACGCCATGCCGACGGAACCTGGATCGAGCCATTCGATCCGTTTGCCTCCACTTCGTTCATCTGTGAAGGGACTCCTTACCACTACACCTGGTATGCTCCCCAGGACATAGCCGGACTGATCCGGCACATGGGCGGAAAAGAACGTTTCATCAACCGTCTGGACAACTTCTTCGAAGGGAACTATTACTGGCATGGCAACGAGCCGGGACACCACATCGCCTATCTTTTCGCTTATGCCGGTGAACCTTGGAAGACACAAAAATGGGTACATGATATCATCAACCGCGAGTATTTCACGACTCCCGACGGACTATCCGGCAACGACGATGCCGGCCAGATGTCATCCTGGCTGGTCTTCAGCATGGTCGGCTTCTATCCGGTCTGTCCGGGCATGCCCTACTACGTGATCGGCAGCCCGTCATTCGAAGAAAGCGTTATCACACTTGAAAACGGCAAGAAATTCACAATCGAAGCCAAAGGGGCATCGGAAAAGAATATCTACATTCAGTCGGCTACCCTTAACGGTCAGCCATACAACAAGAGCTACATCCTCCACAAAGACATCATGAACGGAGGCATCCTTTCGTTCGTCATGGGAGATAGCCCCAATAAAGAATGGGCTTCTTCCGCCGGATCGCTTCCACCTTCAATGGGGTTATAAAGAACGACGCATAAAAAAATCATTTACATATTCCTGCTCTGCCTCACCGTCCTACCAGACACAGGGCAGGAATTTTCAATATAGAGAAGGAAGCGGTAAAAATCGGAAAGGTAATCTACGTGGAATAAATATAGCTTTTCTTTTAAATTTTATTATATTTACGCGCTAATCGATAGGGTATATGGAATATTCAGCAGATTTAAAGGCCTTCAATCAATTATTCGCAGATTATCAAGGACGGTTCATCCGCTTTGCGAATATATATGTGAGGGATATAGCTGTTGCCGAAGATTTCACCATAGAGGCACTGATGCAATACTGGGAAAACCGGAACACGTTAAAGGCAGATTCCAATGTTCCGGCCTATATACTCACGATCATCAAAAACAAATGTATCAACTACCTGCAACATATACAAGTCAGGGAAGATGCCAGCGAACATCTGAAGAATCATGCCGAATGGGAACTGAACACCCGCATCTCCACCCTCGAAGCCTGCAACCCGGAAGAACTGTTTACAGCCGAAGCACAAGAAATCGTGAACAAGACATTGGCCTCCCTGCCGGAACAGACCCGCCGTATCTTCATCATGAGTCGCTACGAAAACAAACCTTACAAAGAGATCGCAGAAACACTCGGTATGACAACCAAAGGCGTGGAATACCATATATCCCAGGCCCTGAAAAAGCTACATGCCAATCTGAAAGACTACATACCTCTATTGGTATTCTTATCCTATATGAACTGATCCGGCCTTTCCGCCCATACACGGCTGTCTGGCTTTACTGAGTACCGAAAACAAAAGAGCGCAGAATCATGCGGACTCATCTTACCAATGATGTCCGCATAACTCAGCGCCCTTCCGTATTTATCTGCGTCTGGTAATATCAATCCCGGTACGTTTCCGTCAAGCGATCACCTCAACAATGTTACCATCCGGATCCAAAACAGCTCCTTCATAATAACCGTCACCAGTAATACGCGGCTCGCCTACGATCTTGTAACCGTCCGAACGGAATTGTTCGATCATGGCATCCACCTTCTCTTTCGATCCGGTAGAAAAGGCAAAATGGGCAAGTCCGATGAAGACATCTGCCGTTTCTTTGGTAATATCGGTCCGCTGCATGATTTCAAGTGAAGCCCCTCCCTCGAAAGTGACGAAATAAGAGGCAAAGCCTTTCTTCGGATTCACATACTTCTCGTTGCTTTTCCCATTGAAATACTTGATATAGAAATCACGCGAACGTTCCAGTTCGTTCGTCCAGATAGCGATATGAGCCAATTACATATGTTATTCTTATTTACAAATCCGGCAACCGGCACATCTCGCCAGTTCTCCACGAAAACGTTTTTCTACTAATTTATGCAAACGGTCTTTCAAAGCATCCAGACGTACGTAATCGATCACGTCCGCGGTGAAAGCTACGCTTAACAACATGCGTGCCTCGTCACGAGGAATGCCGCGGCTCTGCATATAGAACAAAGCAGTTTCGTCCAACTGTCCGGTGGTCATGCCATGCGAACATTTCACATCGTCGGCATAGATTTCCAACTGAGGTTTGCTGTACATGCGAGCTTCACGGGTCGCACAAAGATTGCGGTTCGTCTGATAGGCCGCAGTCTTCTGTGCATCTTCCTTCACTAAAATACGGCCGCTGAACGCACCGACCGCATGATCGTCCAAAACATTCTTGAACAGTTCGTTGCTAGTACAATAAGGTACGGCATGCGTAATATGGCTATAGGTATCCAGCTGCTGTTCTTTGTCTAGGATCGACATACCGCACAAAGTCGCTTCAGCCTGTTCGCCGTTCAGCTCGATATAATAGTTGTTACGGGTAAGGCCGTTATTCAGCGTGATACCATTCACCAAAACATTACTTCCCGCTTCCTGCTTCACATGCACGGAGGCAAAACGAGTAGTCGACATGCTGCTCTCTTCGAGGTCGTAATAATCGAAGAAGGCACCTTCACCCGCAAAGATCTCGACAACCTGCGTGGCTAAGAACTTAACATCGTCGATGCTATGATCGCACACCAACAGCTTGGCTTCCGAACGAGGCTCCATAATCACCAGGATACGGCGGTTCGCCATCGTGTCTACATCGCTGCGGAAGATATTCACCAACTGGATCGGACGCTCCACTACGACACCTTCCGGCACATAGACCACAAAACCGTCCTGAGCCAACATAGTGTTCAAGGCAACGATACCATCCTTACCGGTTGGTGCCGCCTTGCCATAATAGCGGGAAGCCACTTCGGGATACTTTTCCATGAAAGTACGCATTCCCCCGGCATAAACACCTTCGGGAAGATGGGCTTTCGGTAACATCTTGTCATAGAAAGTATCATTCACCACAAAATAAAGCGAGGTACTCAGGTTGGGGACATCACAACGAAACACGTCGTACGGATTGACCGGGATATCAAGACGATTGATATTCACCCCGTAATCCGGAGCAAAAGCCTGCGCCACATCTGTATATTTATAATCTTCACTCTTCACCGTCGGAAAGCCCAACCGTTCCAAATCAGCCAAAGCCTCTGCACGCGGCAAATTCATCAACCCCGCCGCATGCCGACAAATCAGATCCTCATAATGGGTGAAAAGATCGATATATTGTTGTTCTGCTTTCATTACTATCTAATTTTTTGGCATGGATTACACGGATTTCGCGTGTAATCCGTGCCTAATTATTCTTATTCTTCTCCCATCTCTTTCTTGATCCAGTCGTAGCCTTTTTCTTCGAGTTCGAGAGCCAGTTCGGGACCGGCGGTTTTGACAATACGTCCTTTGTAGAGGACATGGACCACGTCGGGCTTGATATAATCCAGCAGACGTTGGTAGTGCGTGATCACGATAGCCGCATTCTCTGGCGTACGAAGTTGATTGACACCATTTGCCACGATGCGGAGGGCATCGATATCCAGACCGCTATCCGTCTCATCGAGAATCGCCAGCTTCGGTTCGAGCATCGCCATCTGGAAGATTTCGTTCCGCTTCTTCTCACCGCCCGAAAACCCTTCGTTCACGCTGCGGCTCGCCAGCTTATTGTCCAGTTCGACAATCGCACGCTTCTCGCGCATCAGTTTCAGGAAATCGGTAGCCGATACAGGTTCCAGTCCTTTGTACTTACGATGTTCGTTCAGAGCGGCACGCATGAAGTTCACCATGCTGACCCCCGGAATCTCCACCGGATACTGGAAACTCAGGAAAATACCTTCTCGACTACGGTCTTCCGGTTCGAGATCCAGCAGGTTCTTACCGTTGAAGATCACCTCCCCTTCCGTTACATCGAATGCCGGATTACCGACCAACACACTGCTCAAGGTACTTTTTCCAGAACCGTTCGGCCCCATGATGGCGTGTACCTCACCCGCATTGACAGAAAGGTTGATCCCTTTCAATATCTCTTTGCCATTGACATTGGCATGTAAGTTCTTTATCTCTAACATTGCTTTATAATTTATGATTTATGCGATTTATGATTTATGATTTATGATTTATCATCGACGCATAAATCATAAATCATAAATCATAAAATCATCCTACGCTTCCTTCTAAAGAAATAGTCAGCAGCTTCTGTGCCTCCACGGCAAACTCCATAGGGAGCTTGTTCATTACCTCGCGGGCATACCCGTTGACGATCAGACCGACAGCTTCCTCGACCGAGATACCGCGCTGTCGGCAATAGAACAACTGCTCTTCGCTGATCTTGCTCGTCGTCGCTTCGTGTTCCACTACCGCCGTCTCGTTCTGGATATCGGCATAGGGGAAGGTATGGGCACCGCAAGTCGAACTAAGCAACAGGCTGTCGCACTGGCTATGATTACGGGCGCCTTCGGCACGGGGAGAAACTTTCACCAAGCCACGATAGCTGTTCTGGCTATGCCCAGCGGAGATACCCTTCGAGACGATCGTACTGCGAGTATTCCGTCCAAGGTGGATCATCTTCGTACCGGTGTCGGCCTGCTGGTAATTGTTGGTGACGGCCACCGAGTAGAACTCGCCTACCGAATTATCACCGGCCAGAATACAGCTTGGGTATTTCCAGGTAATAGCGGAACCAGTCTCCACCTGTGTCCAAGAGATCTTGCTCCCTTCGCCCTTGCACAGTCCGCGTTTAGTCACGAAGTTGTAGATACCTCCCTTTCCATCCTTGTCACCCGGATACCAGTTCTGGACGGTGGAATATTTCACTTCGGCCCGTTCATGCGCTACGATTTCGACGATAGCCGCATGAAGCTGGTTCTCATCGCGCATCGGGGCGGTACAACCTTCAAGGTAACTGACATAGGCTTCATCATCCGCCACAATCAATGTACGTTCGAACTGTCCGGTATTGGCCGCATTGATACGGAAATAGGTAGAAAGCTCCATCGGACAACGCACGCCTTTCGGGATATAGACAAACGAACCGTCCGAGAACACCGCCGAATTCAATGCGGCAAAGAAATTATCACGATAACTGACCACGCTTCCCAGATACTTCTGGACCAAATCGGGATGATGCTGGACGGCTTCGCTGAAAGAACAGAAGATAATGCCCTTCTCAGCAAGCGTCTCCTTGAATGTTGTCTTTACGGAGACGCTGTCCATCACTGCATCGACCGCCATCCCGCTAAGCTGCGCACGTTCGTGCAAAGGAATACCCAGTTTGTCGAAAGTCTTCATCAGTTCCGGATCGACCTCATCCAGGCTCTTCGGGCCTTCCTTCTTCTTCGGAGCGGCATAGTAGATGATATCCTGATAGTCGATCGGCAGGATATTCAGGTGAGGCCATGTCGGCATCTCCAGTGTCTGCCAATGGCGGAAGGCTTTCAAGCGGAACTCAAGCAGCCATTCCGGTTCATTCTTCTTGGCGGAAATAATACGAACAGTCTCTTCATCCAATCCGCGATGAATCACCTCCGTATCTATATCGGTAACGAATCCGTACTTATAATCACCGGTCGTCACCTCATTTAGTATGTCGTTTGAATCTTCCATTATACATTAAATATATTGTTCAAATTATGAAACCTATTCCTCCTTAAAAAACAAATTTTGGAAGTAAATGGTTGGGATTATTTCTTTGACTGAATTATAAAAACAGGATTCGACCTTTGCCTGGCGCGGGATCAGGACCGATCCCTTGTCTATCATCTCCATACTGTTCAGCAGAAGGCTGACAAACGCCATCATAAAGCAAAGCCCCAAGACACCACCCACCAAATGGTTCAGGACGCTCAACGGCGTCGCTCCCACGACACGAGTCAGAATCTCACCCGCCAGCAATATGACACCCACGATCAACAGGAAACCCGCCACGTAGCTGAGCACCGTCACTCCTTGTTCGGGAAACCAGCCCAATGCCAATATATATCCACGCAGCCAAAGTGCCGCCTTCGTACAAAAAAAGATCCCGACCAAAAGGGCTATAAGCGAAACAACCTGTTTGATGACTCCATCAAACAGGCCTTTCACAAATCCTATTCCTGCCAGACATAGCAATGTAATGTCCAACCAGTTCATGTTTACAATGTCTTCTTGATTTCCGTTTCTTCGTATGCCTCGATGATATCACCAACCTGAATATCATTGTAGTTGACAATGTTCAAACCACAATCCAAACCGGCAACCACTTCCTTCACATCATCCTTGAAACGTTTCAAAGATTCCAACTCTCCGGAATGAACCACGATACCGTCACGGATCACGCGCACCTTGTTCGAACGCTTGATCTTACCTTCACGTACCATACACCCGGCAATCGTACCCACTTTCGTGATCTTGAAAACCTGAAGCACTTCCACGTTCGCAGTGATCTCTTCCTTGATTTCCGGTGAAAGCATACCTTCCATAGCGCTCTTCACTTCTTCGATCGCATCATAGATAATCGAGTACAGACGGATTTCAACTCCCTCTTTCTCTGCCAGGCGGCGTGCAGGCAATGCCGGGCGCACCTGGAATCCGATGATAATCGCATCAGAAGCGGCAGCCAGTACGACATCCGATTCGGAGATCTGACCGACAGCCTTGTGGATCACGTTCACTTGAATTTCCTCTGTAGACAGACGGATCAGGGAGTCTGACAACGCTTCTACGGAACCGTCCACGTCACCCTTCACAATCACGTTCAGTTCTTGGAAGTTTCCGACTGCGATACGGCGACCGATATCATCCAGCGTAAGCATCTTCTGCGTACGTAGGCCCAACTCACGCTGCAACTGTTCGCGACGGTTGGCAATTTCGCGGGCTTCCTGGTCTGTTTCCAATACGTTGAACGTATCGCCAGCCTGCGGAGCACCGTTCAG
>ENA-OROQ01001365-OROQ01001365.1-human-gut-metagenome-genome-assembly--contig:-NODE-1365-length-12990-cov-23.9658_pt1 | contig 12990 bp, 9 predicted proteins | sample MGYA00242136_ERZ509062 | MGnify/ENA primary metagenome ERZ509062 (study PRJEB26280, sample SAMEA2338735) | human gut metagenome | biome: human gut; feature: human-associated habitat; material: faeces...
GAAAAACCGGATACTTTATCAATAGTAAGATGACGTGAAAGTACTAATTTATCAAAAGTATTATCACGCAAAGCATTTATAAAGGTATGAAAGCAGGAGGCATATTCCTCCGTAGAAGAAGTCAGGAACGATTCTTGTCCTTGCATCCGCAAAGCGACTTCCCGTTCTTCTGCCGTATCATTGTCAATCGGCAAAGGTTGCCCCCACTGATCGGGTTGAATCAATACGACAGGACACGTCTCACTCACCTGAAACGGAGCAATTACAAATCCTCTCTGTCCATTCAGTTCTTTCAAATCGTATATCAAACGGACCGCTCCTTCCGCCTGTGTCAACAGACGGGGAACTTTCTCCCCGGGAATGCGGTAAACAGCAAACGGCTGCTTCCGCTGAATAAATGCATCAATAGTTGTCAAATTACTTATTTCTTCGTCGGTCATCTCTTTTTCATCACACTGTTGACTACCCGTATGGAAGACACCAGTTTGTTTGTTGAAGTAAACACGTCTACATTCCATACGTGGGAGGAACGTCCTTTATGTACAACGGTTCCTACTGCACGCACGGTATCTCCCTCATGTGCAGAAGATATATGGTTTCCGCTGACCTGCATTCCTACTACAATCTCGTCCGGCTGGCAAAGAATCATCGAACCGAGTCCGGCAACTGTTTCTGCCAGTGCAAGAGTAGCCCCCCCATGCAAAATGCCAAAAGGCTGACGGGTACGATGGTCTACCGGCATTGTTGCTTCTACACGATCTTCGTCGGCGTATGTATATTGAATTCCCAAGTTTCCCATTAATGCGTGGCGTGCCTGCGCATTCAGTTGGTCAAGGGGAATTTCGGCTGCACGCACTTCGGATATGATAGCCTTCTCCACTGCAACGGCCACTCCGTCTTCCTCATTCGAAGCAGTCACATAATCGGCACAGGCTTTCACCGAGTCTTGTGAATGTCCCATAGCTATACCCAGCCCCGCCAATTGAATCATTGTTACGTCACACACACCGTCGCCCACAGCAATCACTTCCTCACGCTTCATACCTAGCACCTCCAGCAAAGCACCCAAAGAATTGGCTTTGTCGATGGCGCAGGGAACTACTTCCAGAAAATAGGGCTCCGAACGGAATACGTCCAACGCCCCATTCAGTCGTCTCTTCCAGTGATCTTCCAAACCAAGCAATGCTTCTTCGTCATCGCTCACCAGCATACACTTACAAGGAGCAAAATCAACGGCAGCAGAAAATTCTTCTTCTTTGATTATTTGCAGGTCATTCAACCGGGCTTCATTTTGGATATGTTCATTTTCAGGAGAATCCGTTATGATCGTATCATCATGATAAGTGAATAAAGCAAAACCGTTTTTACGGGCTTTCTTTTCCAGATACGGCAACATTTCGGGATTAATCCGACGTTCAAACAGAATTTCTCCGTTTTGTGCATTGATAATCTGACAGCCATTATAGGAAAGGATAAAACCTCCATAGTTTCCAAGTTCGAGCATCTTGGCCAGCGGCATTAGGCCATAAGTCGGTCTGCCGGACGCCAGCACAATACGTACTCCCATTTGCTGAACCTTCAACAGGGCAGCCAATGTACGTTTACTAATTTCTTTCGCATCATTGAGGAGTGTTCCGTCTACATCAAGAACCAATAATTTATACTTCATGATTACACGATTTTGATTTAGATTACAAAGGTAGGAAATTGAGTGAACGACAGAAAGCGTAAACAGATAAAATTACTTTAATTTCACTCTCTCAAACGCATTTCCAGATAATCGCGAAGAATTCGGGCGTGATTATACACCGGTTCTTTTGAAGCATAAAGTAGTGTTATCACCGGATGTGGTTTGATAAGAGTCAGAAAATCAGCCATTGATGGAGAAGCATCCAGCTCTTTTTGATACTGCGTGACAAAATCTCCCCAATGTCCGGGAATATCTTCATGAAACCATTTACGTAATGTAGGGGATGGTGTTATGTCTTTTGCCCAATAATCGTATTTCAACCATTCTTTCTTCATTCCGCGTGGCCATAATTTATCTACCAACACCCGGTATCCATCTGTTTCTGAAAAATCTTCGTAAACCCTCTTTATCCTTACCTGTATCATTTCCATTAATATTTAGTTATCAATAGATAAACCGGGAAAAACGAAAATTGTTTAGTAGAACTATTTAATTCCTCAATGTGTCCTGCGCTTTTTTAAATTCATAAGGAGTCATTCCCGTCTTTTTCTTAAAAAGGTTATATAATATCGGGGCACTATTAAATCCGGATTCATCAGCGATGGCACGTATGGTATAGTTAGGATATTTTTTCATTAGCTTGATCGCATAATTAATGCGCAGTCCGTTGATGTACCCATTGAAATTAGTTCCGGTGCATTCTCTTATCATCCGGGCAAAGCGTGCATTATTCAGATGTACAATCTGCGCCAAATCTTCTCTTGAGAGCTCTGGAGAAAGATATAGCTGTTTTTGAACGACTGTATGATTTAATTCCTGGAATATTTTCTTGTTCTCTTCTTCTTCCCCACTTTCTTTGTCTGTTTCGTCCAAAAGTTCATCCTGTTCTTCAGGAGAAATCAATTCCGGTTCCAATTCTGATGAAACCTCCTGTTCCTCGTACACTTCCAATAACTGATTACCATCTTTTTTATTGGCAAATTTCTCGTTTATCAGTTTGGCAAGCATCCTGTTTTTATACTCGATTATATGGTTGAAACGCCACAAACGCCAAAGTATAAACAGGGTCAGCACTACAATACACGCCAAAAAGCAGAGTGAAACATTCCTTATTTTTAGCTGTGAGGCTTGCTCGGCGATGTATTCTTCTTTTTCGGAAGCACCGTACATCGCGTTCAATTCTAATGCAGCATTTTTCCTGTCGGTACTGTTAATGCTATCCGTTATTGCAATGATGGTTTCACGTATTTCTGCGGCTTCTTTATAACGATTCAGCCCCAGATATGCCTGGACTTCCTTATTAAGTATAGTTAAATATTGAGCGTTCAAGGTATCCCGCTGTGTTCTCAACAATTCTTTAAAGTCCTTACAGTTGTCTATTACTGTCTCATATTGTTTGGAAAGAATCAAATAAGGAATCGAATACATCTTGCCATCCGGAGTATGAGATTCTTTTATTGCCAGATATTTTTGATAATATCCTTCTGCTTGCGCATATTTCTTTTCTAAATAAGAAATATAGGCCAATTTTGCATATAAATAGCTATATTGACCATCAATGTAGCCTTCGGGAACCTCCGGTACTTTCTCTAATTTTTTAAGAAGTTTTTCACGTTCATAAGCAAGAGCCAAAGCTTCATCAATACGGGAATCTGTCATTAAAAATCCCATCTCTGCTCCATAATAATAGGAAAGCAGCATCATTTCTCTCATATCCTTTGACCCACGCAGTAATTCAATCGTACGACCAAAATAATTATACGCCTCATCTTTCAATGACAGCCTCCAATTATTCTCTCCTATGCAAAAAAGCAATCTAGCTTCCGCCTCTCTGTCCTTCAGTTTTTGAGCCTGCATAATTCCACTAAGAGCATAATGCATGCTCTCATTATATTTACTCATTATGGATGAAAGTTCAGCTAAATAAACCGTCATCTTCAACATGTGCTTAGGTTCTCTTTGAGAGATGGAATCAAGCAAGTACGACTTCCTTGCATACATAAAAGCTAGTTTATTCATATACATATTACGATATGACAAACTGCGCAATTCATTAATCAGACGCAGAGGGAAGGCTTTTCTGGTTTCGGCCTCATCCAACAACTGTAAAGCACGTTTGGGGTTGGAAATATAAATATCTCTGATATATTTTTCTGTATACAAAGAGTCATTATTTATAATTTTATCAGCCCTTGAAAATTGATTGTGTACAAATAGAAGCACAAAAATACATACCCAAAAACGCATAAAATTCTTAATCGTGTTTAATCATTAATTATCCAAAGGTATGTATTTTCCAAAAAATGTGCAGACACAATTTAAATTTGCAAAATAAAAATAAGAAACATTAGCTAAACATATCAGAGACGTAACATGGTTCCAAGTCAGCTATTCTCCTGAATCACAGCCCAATGCTTTGCTCAATCGCCCTTCAAGGCATACACTTAAGTCAGTCGTTACAAACTTGCCATTATAAAAAAGAGTAAATATGGTAGCCGGAGTAGGTGCATTTTGCGCCTGTTCCATACTTTCCAATTCAATTATTCTCAATGGAATGTCTTTGCTCTTAGCAGCACTGACCAAAGAACCGCGAACGTGAAACTCCGTAAACGGGCAGCGATGGGTATAATAAACGACTATTCCATCCTTATCCGGACACTCACCGCTCAACACGCAATCATTAAAAGAAGGATCAGGAGCAGCCGGGTTTAGTTTCAAACTTAAAAGGCTGAATCCGTAAGGGAGTTTTTCTATTGTTTGGAAACCTTGTCGCAACAGCCATTTCGTGTCACTCATAAAATGAAATTTAGAAGTGCCCACCACTGTGACAAGCCCATCTTTCCCCTGCAATTTTGCATCATCAATGGCAGACTGCAATAATGCCTTACCATGTCCGCAACCTTTATATTTACCTGACACCCAGAAACAGTTTATCATCAGATAATTGGGAGCATTCACCGGAACCCATGCTTTTTCAGCAGGACCGTATTCGATAAACACTTTTGCCCGTTCATCAATACGTCTGAACACATAGCCGTTATCGAACTCTTTCTTCAGCCATTCTTTTTTGAGTTCATAACTATCCTTGCATTTCTTATCTGAGAAAGCACAGCATATATGTTCGTTTGCAATATTCTCCTTTGTCAAAGTGATGTAATTGGTTTCCATAATATTCTATTTAATTAATAGGTTAAACAAATAACAGTTCGATATTCACTCATTGTTATGAGTTGGTAGCAAATCGCCAAGCTAATATCCTGCTACTTTTAGTTCCCTGCTGCATTCGAATAACTTTATATTCGGACACATTCACCGATTTTAATTTGGTATATAACTTTTCCAGATTTTTTTCTTTAGAAACCAAACTCGTAAACCATCCGCAGTTCTTCTGATATTTTTGGCTCTCGGAAATCATATTCAATAAGAAACGAACTTCTCCGCCCTCGCACCAAAGTTCATTCGCACTCCCGCCGAAATTTAGCTGCACTTTATTTATCTTCGTACCTTTCAGACTGCTTAATTTGCGTAACGTTCCGTCTTCCGCCTCTTCACGCGAACTATGAAACGGAGGATTGCATATTGTCACATCAAAATACTCATCAGGCATAATAATTCCATCGAAAATCTTCTTACTATCTTTCTGAAGTCGCAAGTCAATCTTATGAGCCAACACAGGGTTGCAAGTCACTATCTTTCGTGCATTTTCTATCGAAACCGGATCAATATCAGTACCAACGAAGGTCCATCCATATTCAGTGTGTCCTATGATCGGATAAATGCAATTTGCACCTACCCCAATATCCAGACATCTACATTTAGACTTCTGTCCATTAGCATCTCCTGCCGGTAAATCCGGTGTTGTTCCGTTCGGCTGGATAAGATCGGCAATATAATGAATGTAATCCGCCCTTCCGGGAATAGGCGGACACAAATATTGCTTCGGTATGTCCCAATACCGGATGCCATAATAAGTTACCAATAATGCTTTGTTCAAAGCCTTCACCGCTTGCGGATTAAAAAAGTTTATAGTTTGTATTCCGAGGGGATTGAGCGATACGAATCTCTTTAATGGAGGATAATTTTCCATCAACAATGGAAAATCATACTGACCATTGTGCTTATTTCTTATATGTAACTCACCTTTTTTTGCCATGCGGGCAAAGATACAGAGAATTTTCCTGCCTACAAATTCTTCTTAACTCTTATCCTAACACTCTTCTGAATATCATATATAATATTCTACCATTTCAATCAGCCCGGCGCGTAAAGTATACTTAGTTGCTTCATATACATTATTCACACCCAACTTCCGGAAAATATTCTTTTTATGGGTGATAATAGTATGAATGCTTGAGGTTCTTTCCAATGCTATTTCTTTCACAGATTTCCCATGTGCTATCAATTTAAGAATGTCAATCTCCGTAACAGTCAAAACAGAATGAATTTCCGGTTTGTCGGAACCGATTATCAATAAATTGGTTATCTGATGACAAAGAAATCGCTCCCCGTGTGCTGTACACATCAATGCAGAATGAATTTCCTCACCGGAGTTCTCTTTCAAAATCATACCAATATTCCTTTCTATACTCATCCTACGAATAAAGTCTTCGCTCAATTCATTGGAAAACAATATCCAACGAACTCTCGGAAAACGTTTTTCTATAATAAGAAACTCTTCTATACCATTGATGTCAAACAGTGTATAGTCAAGTATAACGACACTGTCATTACATTCTACCAATGCAAGCATGAGCTCTTTCTTGTCTGTCACATCTATCATGCGACATCCACTGAATATAGCGGAAATATATCCATGCATTCCCATTCTGGTTATATCCTGATTATCTGCTATGATAAATGTAATGTCAGTGTTCATTGTTATTCTGATTTTTAAATTCAACGGATATTTTTCAAACGCATATTGCAGCCCGGAGACACGGAGGTATCATCGTTCTTTATTAGCTACATCAAACCACAAACGGGTAGTAATCTCATCTGCTCCCTGATGGGATATGGCAATCTGATACTGCTTACCATTCAGTGATTGTTCCGTTACGGGATAAAAAAAGCGACGAGGTAACTCTCCGGAACCCAAAACGGAATCGGGACCAGGGATAAGCTGGGGATAACCGAGCCTGCGCCAGTCAGTGAAAGCATCGGGTCCCTGTCCATAATAAGCGATCCACTTCTGCCAGCCGATAGATTCATACCAATGTGCGGCGTCGAACCGAATCGCCTCCTGCTGTAAATAAGAATCGATTATACGATTGTCTATAATGCCAAACTGATTCAATGAAGCAGTAATAGCTTCGCGGTAGAGCGTTTCCGCATCAGCCGTTATCCAGCCGCGTGCAGCGGATTCTGCAAAGATAAACAAGACCTCGGCATACGTATAAAATACAGCCGGAGAGCTATCTTTCAAAAAATAAGTACCGGGACGGGAAACTTTATTAAATCCCTGATTATTAGCGGCATCAGCAGATAAGGAATTGGCAGCTCCTACATAGTTTTTCACACTTTCGTCTTGAGGTAGCTGGGCTAAAATTCCAATTCTCGGATCATTCCATTCATTCAGTTTATCAATCAACGTTTTTGATACCCGCTGATCATCACGTGAATTGAAAGCAGATGCCCATGGATTCCATTGTGGTGAAGAAGTAAAAACAAAACGGGCTATAGCATCATTGCTATCTATTACACTGTTACGATTATCCCAAAGGGAAGCAATAACCCGACGCGCTGTATCCTCATCCCGGTCAGCTAATTCAAGGGCGATACGTAGCCGTAGGGAGTGGGCCAATTGTTTCCAGCGGGTAATATCATTTCCGTAAATCAAATCCCCTTCTACCGTTCCTCCTGTGGTAGAAAGCAACTGGTCAGCAGCGATCAACTCCTCCAAAAGCCCGCGCAAAACAATCTCTTGTGAATCATAAGCGGGTGTTACACTTTGTGCATATTCACTGTATGGTATATTTCCATACAGATTGGTCAGCAACAGGTAAACCCACGAACGCCACACTGTAGCTATCCCTCGATAATTATCATTTCCGAGTTCCGAACTGATAATAGCATTCAAGTCAGTTATTAGCGTTGCATAGCCGGTGTCCCACGTAGTGGTAAAGCTGCCATTATCCACATTATAGCAATCTGGCTCTGTATATTGTATTTTAGCCCAATGTTGCACCCACAACAGAGTAGAATTATAGTTCGTACTACTTCCCCAATAAAGATTGGCGGCATGATACTGTGCAGCGGCAAGTAAATAAGCCGGCTGTGGATTTTCAGTGGCATTGGGGTTGCGGTTGATATCAGTCAATTCATCATCACACGATGATAGAGAAATGGCAACCACTTGTACCCATATTATATATAAAAAATATATTCTTCTTTTCATCTTATCCTATTATTTAAAGGTTCACATTTAGAATTTCACGGAAAGGTTCACACCAAAGGAACGTGTTGTAGGCAATGAATAGGCTTCTACTCCTTGTGCGTTTCCAGTAGTCAAAGCCGATTCCGGATCTATATTAGGGACACTCTTATAAATAGTCCACAAGTTACGTCCCGTCAGTGTAACGGAAGCTTCTTGCAAATGCAGTTTCTGCGTCCACAAGCGAGGTAGACGGTAACTCAAAGCGACTTCTCGCAGTTTCACGTAAGAAGCATCATATACATTAGCTTCAGCAATACTGTAAATACGATGGTAGTATTTCTCGGCAGATACAACCTCTTCGTTCTTAGAACCACTTTCCGTCACTCCTTCTACCATAATGCCATCCTGATACACACGGGTGGATTGCCCATTGACCTGGGCATAGTAAAGTCCATCGGAGGATACGGAATAAGAAGGAGATTCTGATAATCGTACATTGTTACCCATGGCGTCAGTATAATACCACAAGCCACCGTGCTCGGCATCCCTGCCCGATAATGTGTTAGCTAATACACCGGTATATTTTCCAGTTTTATTAGTGTTGGAAAAAATAGAACCACCTACACTTGCATCTATCAGAAAAGAAAGACTTAACGAACGATAACTGAAAGTGTTACTGATACCGCCTGTCCAGTCGGGCGTAAACTTCCCCAACGTTTTATTAGTGGTCGAAATCTTAGGCAGACCGTTAGCATCCACCACAACGTTTCCATTAGCATCACGCACGTATGAAGTGCCGAACAGGGTTCCATAAGCTTCGCCCACTGAAGCCAGTATCTGAATACCAGACGAGTAGAGCTGGTAACTCGTAATCAAACCTTCATCATCCAATTTGACAACCTTGCTGCTGTTGGCACCATAATTCAAATCCAGATTCCAACGAAACCCTTTCGATGTTTGTATAGGAACAGCGCCCAATTGTATTTCATAGCCACGATTACGGATATGTCCGGCATTACGCACCTGCGACGTGTACCCACTGGCAGCAGTAGTAGCTAGTTTCAATATTTGATTACGACTATCGGTCTTATAGTAAGTGAAATCCAAGTATAGGCGATTGTCCCAAAAAGCCGCCTCGAAACCTGCTTCTATAGATGACGTCTTCTCCGGTTTTAGATTCGGATTCATACCAATGGTAGAAGAACTTTGAAGTGGATTCCCATTGAAAGCTGTTTCTGAAGTAAAGACCGTTGCCAATTGATAAGGATTGGCATCTGCTCCCACTTGAGACCATCCTCCACGTATTTTTAGGTAGTTAACAGCTTTACTTCTCCACCCGAAAGCTTCAGAAAGCAACACACTAGCCGTCACCGAAGGATAGAAATAAGAATTGTTGTCCACAGGTAGTGTAGACGACCAATCGTTCCGTCCTGTTATATTCAAGAAAGCCCAACGACGGTAATCCAGTTGTATGGAACCGTAAAGGCCATATTGCCGTAAACGGTAGAAATCATTGGACGAAATGAGCGGATCACGCGAGTTAGTCAATGTATAAAGATCAGCAACCGCCAAACGGGGAGCAGCCTGATAATTATTCTCATATTGTTTGTTACGTACATTAAAACCCAGAAGAGCGTCAATTCCCCAATTTTTATTCAACTGTTTGATATAAGTCGCCAATACTTCTGTGTTATTCTCTTTCACCGTATAGGCATCTTCAGCATAACTGCCGTAAGGCGAACCGGCACCTGCACTCCCCCATTTTACTTTGGATTTCCTCCGGTCATTATACCAGTCGGTACTAGTACGGAAACGCACATTCAACCCATCTGTCAGACGGAATTCGGCATGCAGATCACCTATCAGACGATGACGTTCCTGACTCTGTGTATTATAAGAAGCACTCCAAAAAGGATTGTCGTAATAGCTTGAATTCCAGTTGCGAGTATAGTCCGCCTTCAATGAGTTCGTATCCACTTGACGTCCGAACCACAAGAACTGAAGCATAGGACTGTTAGAACGTACGTTACTGCCCGAGGGGGTAGCTGACCCCGGCAAACTGGGAGCTGTATAAACGATGTAATTGGCTGTAGCTCCCACCACAATCCATTTTGCCAGATGGTAATCCGTATTTAGGCTGATATTCGTCTTATTAGTTCCAGCATCAGGAACGATACTGACTTGTTTTTCGTAGTTATATCCTACACGGAACTGGTATTTGTCGTCTCCACGGGCAACAGAAATACCGTTGTTTGTAGAAATACCCATGCGAAAATAATCGCGTACATTGTTGGGATGGGATACCCAGGGAGTAGCCACACGATTACCGTCAGCGTCCAATGGGCTATCGAACTGAGGAATCAACAAACCAATATCAAGACGTGGCCCCCAGCTTTCGTCTACCCCGTCATTCACACCTGCACCCTTGCCATCTACATAACTGAACCGTCCCCCTGCCCCTTGTCCAAAAAGATTTTGAAACTCCGGCAAGGTAGCAACAAAAGAGACTTGCGTGGAAGAATGTAATGTAATCCCTATCCCTTTCTGCCTTTTGTCTCCTCCCTTAGTAGTGATGACAATAGCACCGTGAGCAGCACGCGCACCATAAAGGGCAGCGGCATTCGGACCTTTCAATACAGTAAGTGTTTTTATGTCTTCCGGATTCAGGTCTGCTATTGCATTTTTAAAATCGCGTCCGCTGGAACGTGCATTAAGCTGCGAATTATCCACTGGGATTCCATCCACAATAAAAAGCGGTTGATTCTCACCTGCAATAGAAGTTTCACCACGAATAACAATGCGACTGGAACCAACATCTCCTTGTGTATTGGTAATACGCACACCAGCTATCTTACCACTCAACGAATTTAACAGATTATTATCTTTCCCTTGCACCAAAGCATCCTGTTTTACTTCCTGTGCCGTATAGCCCAATGCCTTTTTCTCGCGAGAAATACCCAAAGCCGTTACTACTACCTCATCCAGCAGATGCGTATCACTCTTCAGTGTTACCGATACCTGTGGTGCAATAGCTACCTCTTTTGCCATCAGACTAATGTAAGAGATTAGCAGCCGGGTAGCTGATGGCGGGAGTCCACTCAGTTCAAATCTCCCGTTGACATCAGTTACGGTACCCAATGCAGTTCCTTTTACTATAACTGAGGCACCGATAACCGGCTCCCCATCTTCTTCTGTGGTGACAATGCCCCGCACTGTTGTCACCTGTGCTGCCCCTTGTATCACTCCTATTGCAAGAGCAAGCAAAAATAAATGAATCCTTTTACCCATTATTGTTTACTGTTAAAATGATGGGGCAAAGGTATTAGATATATACAAACTGATAAATCCCGTATGAATGGCATTTTATATACCATATTTGCGGTATATTTACAGTTGCGTGTATGACTTTCAGATTTTTGCTTCTAATCCTTTTTATTATTCAAAGCCTGTCTGACATCGTCAAACAGATCATCCACATCCTCCAAACCAATTGAGAAACGGATAGTCGTATCCAACACATCCATGTCCTGTCGCTGTTTATCAGTAAACGGTCCAAAAATAGTACTTGCAGGATGAATAGCAAGCGTCTTATTGTCAAACAAGTTAGTAGCGCGACGTATCAATTTCAGTCGGTTGATGAAAGCAAAGCATGCCTCTTTACTTTCCAGGTCTATCGTAATCATAGCACCGGCAGTCGGACCAAACTGTCTTTGTGCCAAAGCGTAGTATGAATTATCCTTCAGCCCCACATAATTCACACGTTTGACAGCAGATAATATGCGAAGCTTACCAGCCAACATAGCGGCATTGGCAGACTGTATCCGATATCGCGCGTCCAATGTTTCCAATCCGATAGTATGCATATAGGCCACATGAGGAGTCATATAAGCTCCCAAATTGAGTAACATCTCTGTACGCATACGTTTACCGAATCCCGGACATGTACCATAATCAATTACTAAACCACCAATGGAAGTGGCTCCCCCTGATAAATATTTGGTACTGGAAACCACTTCAATATCTACGCCTAAGCTATGTGAATCGAATTCTGTGAAAGGAATAAGCGTAGTATCAACGATGAGAGGAATTCCCCTTTCATGAACTATCCGTGAGAGCGCCTGTAAATCCGCCACTTCCATCTGCGGATTGGTGATAATCTCCACATAAATGCAGCAGGTATTACTGTCTACTACTTTCTCTACTGCTTCAATGTCTGTCAAATCACACAATCTAGGTTCCACCCCGAAGCGGGACAATGTACCAGCAATAAACGAATAAGTATTACCAAACAAATGACGCGATGTAACTATATTCTTTCCTGCAGCTGCAATTGAAAATAATGTATTACTAATAGCCGCCATACCGGAATTGAGGGCTATGATTTCTGCTGCCCCCGTAAGTTCCTTCACCTTATTCTCAAAAAAAGTCACTGTGGGATTCATCATTCTGGAGTAATCCGGAGCATCTGTCCGCCCGCAAAAAGCATCAGCCATGTCATCGGCATTGTCAAATTCATAAGCCGCTGTATGGTAAACCGGCATACTGAGAGAATTGTAAGCATCTCTTCTTTGGAACTGCGTATGAATCGCTTGGGTCTGTTTTTTCATCATTCTATTCATTAATATTATAACTATCAAATCTCGTACAATAAGAACAAAGGTAGATATAAAAACTGAAATCTGACAGTAGATAAAAACAGATATTTAACTGATAATAAGCATTTTGGAATAATATTCTTTAAACCGATAAATTCAATCTGAAAAAAGAGTGTTTATTCTAAAATAAACAGTTCAAATAGTGTTATTTTCTATTTCAACAGAAACCGCCCCTTTTTATGCTTATCTTATTCACATACACAAAATAAAAAATCCCCGTAAAGTACTACTTTACAGGGATTTATCTATTAATTGAAGCGGAGAGACAGGGA
>ENA-OROQ01001386-OROQ01001386.1-human-gut-metagenome-genome-assembly--contig:-NODE-1386-length-12789-cov-2.73559_pt1 | contig 12789 bp, 7 predicted proteins | sample MGYA00242136_ERZ509062 | MGnify/ENA primary metagenome ERZ509062 (study PRJEB26280, sample SAMEA2338735) | human gut metagenome | biome: human gut; feature: human-associated habitat; material: faeces...
CTTCTGGTCATCGGATGGAGAAAGATGGGCAGTTATGACATGCGGCAGGATTGGAAGGCAATTCTTTTCTATGCCGTCCTTACCTGCGGGATTACGCAGGCGGTTTATTTGGTGTCCAAATACCTTTATGGCGAAGATGCCAGCATCCATATCGAGGTCTTGTTGCCTGCGTTTGTATTGGGTATGGTGATGAGGCATAAGCATATTGATACGAAGGTCGAACGCAATGTGGCGACAACAGTCTCGTTCCTCTTTATGTTTCTGGTAGGAGTCAGCATGCCAGTCTTTTTCGGAGTGGATTTTGCCGCGCAGTCTGTAGAAGCGACAACAATAACCGGAGCGCAGCCGATGATGTCTTTGCCGATGATCATCCTGCATGTCGTGATTGTTTCGTTTCTGTCCAATATCGGGAAACTGTTCCCGTTGTTTTTTTATCGGGAAAGACGGAAGCGCGAACGTCTGGCGCTATCGATTGGTATGTTTACACGCGGTGAAGTAGGGGCCGGAATTATCTTTATCGCGCTTGGTTACAATTTAGGAGGCCCAGCGCTTATGATTTCCGTGCTCACCATAGTGTTTAATTTAATTTTAACTGGTATATTTGTCGTGTGGGTTGAAAAACTGACTCGCAGCGCTTACAAGTTGGAGCAAGTTGACATGTAAGTGTACAGTTGTTAGGAAAAAATCAAAGGGAAGCGGTTTGCACGCCGCTTCCCATAAATATTTAAATACCATATGGATAGAACCATCAACGTTATCCTTAAACCGTTGCGTCGTTTTGCTATGCAAAAACCGAATGCGAGTATCTTATTATTCATGGCTATGATTCTTGCTATGCTATTTGCCAATTCCCCTTGGGCGGAGTCCTACCATAACATCTTATCTCATCCGATTGATTTGAAGATAGGTAATTTCACACCGTTTATGCATCATGGAGAAGTGATGCCGATGCTGGCCTTTGTGAATGATGCCTTGATGGCAGTCTTCTTTTTTGTGATTGGATTGGAGATTAAGCAGGAAATTCTGATTGGGGAGTTGAGTTCGGTACGGAAAGCACTGCTTCCGATTATTGCGGCCTGCGGCGGGATGATCGTTCCGGTATTGTTTTATTTTCTGGTTTGTCATTCGGCACCCGAAGTGCGAGGTGTGGCTATTCCGATGGCGACCGATATCGCCTTTGCCTTGGCTGTTTTAGGGTTGTTGGGAAAACGGGTTCCACTCAGCATGCGTATTTTTTTGACGGCATTGGCGGTGGTGGATGATATCGGCGGAATCATTATTATCGCCTTGTTTTATAGTGGTGAGATTGCGTTTGAGCCACTTCTGATCTCACTCGCCTTGCTGGCTTTGCTATATGTAGGGGGAAGGATGAGGGTGAATAACATTGCTTTCTACTATATAATAGGTTTCTTTGTGTGGATGCTATTTCTTGAGTCGGGTATTCATCCGACCATAGCGGGTGTGCTGGTCGCATTCACCGTTCCGGCTCGTCCGGTTGTTAAGCTGGATGATTTCACTTGTGAAATGACCGGCTATCTGGATATGCTGGATTACACAGAAGTGCGTCATTCCCGGAAAGCGGCGGTTCTTTCATCGACACAGATTCAAGTTCTCAACAATATTCATTCATTGGCGGACAAAACAATCAGTCCGTTGCAAAGCATTGCCAACAAACTCCATCCGTTAGTCAATTATCTGATCCTGCCGCTCTTCGCTTTTGTCAATGCAGGCGTTACTTTCGGGGATATCGGGATCGGTTCGTTACCGGGAATCCCGTTGGCGGTATTCTTCGGCCTGTTTGCCGGAAAGTCGCTGGGTATTTTCCTGTTCACCTATATTTTTGTCCGTTTGCGTCTTGCTACGATGCCGGAAGGGGTGAGCAAACGGAACCTATTCGGGGTGTCGATGTTGGGCGGTATCGGTTTTACGGTAGCTCTCTTTATCGCGAACCTGTCTTTTGCCGGGATGCCTGATGTCGGAGTAGAGCTATTGAATCAGGCAAAGTTGGGCGTATTTGCCGGTTCGTTCATTTCAGGCTTGTGCGGTTATTTGATATTAAAGAAAGTATTACCTAAAAATTATAGAGATGGACAGACGTAAATTTATTCAGACTGGGATTGCCGGAGTAGCCGGTTTATCGTTAGTCCGCACAGGACTTGCCAACATACAGATGACCGTACCTTCGGATATATCGGTCGACAGGGTGAAACTGGGAAAGACCGGATTGAAAGTCTCTCGTATAGCTATGGGAACCGGGACGAAAGGCTGGAATTACCAGTCCAATCAGACCCGGCTCGGACTGGATAACTTTGTGAAGATAGCCCGTCACGGTTATGAACGCGGTATTCGCTTCTTCGATATGGCCGATATGTACGGTTCGCAACCATTTGTCGGAAAAGCCCTGAAAGAGTTGCCTCGTGAGAAACTCACGCTGATGACGAAGATGTGGACCTACGACGAAGGGTCGGAAAAACGCGAGTCGGTCAGCAAAACCCTCGACCGTTTCCGCCAGGAAGTTGGTACGGACTATTTCGATATCCTCCTACTGCACTGCATGACGAAAGGCGACTGGACGGAAACTCGTAAATTTTATATGGACGGCCTGGCGAAAGCCAAACAGGATGGTATCGTGAAAGCTGTCGGCGTCTCCTGTCATAACTGGGAAGCGCTGGTCGAGGCAGTCGACAATCCGTGGTGTGACGTTATCCTCGCCCGCTTGAATCCGTTCCAAAGCCATATGGATGGGACGGTCGAAGCCGTAAACGAACTTTTAGGCAAGGCACGCAAGAAAGGCAAAGGGCTTATCGGAATGAAAATTTTTGGTGAAGGCAAACATGTTTCTGATGCCGAACGCGAACGTTCCATCCGTTTTGCTGTTACCGAAAGTAACTTGCATTGCATGACACTTGGTCTGGAGTCCATCGCGCAGATGAATGATGCGATAGAGCGGGTGATGCGGAATGCCAGAGGATAGCTGCCTTATTCCGCCACCTTGCGTATCTTGTGCCGATACTGATAATCAGCTGTTAACGCGAAAAAATAATCGGTTCGGCACATGGCATTGCCAGCCATAATCCCCTTTCTCCCAATAAGTGAGGAAGGGCGAGGAAAGAGTTTGCAAAAGTAGTCCTTTCAGTCCGGCCAGAAATTATCATTTGGTAAAAAATAATAATAATAATGTACATAAAAATGCTTATATTCGCAGACAGTCTGTTTGTCGAAAGTGTAACTGTTAAATTCAGGAAATATGGCGAAATATCTGTATTATATCTGTGCCTGTTGTTTTTTGTTTTTATTCAGCAGATGTGGAAAAGGTAAAAGCGAATCCGAAGAGATCCCTTTCAATCCCTATGTGGAGGCGTTTACCTCCGGTACGATTTCAAGATATACGCCCGTATATCTGATTTTCAACCAGGAAATAGCAGTTGACAGAATGGAGCCTGACCAACTTCGTGACCTGGTCAAGATCAAGCCCGAGACAGTCGGCGAGTTCGCATTTGAAAATAACCGGACGATCGTATTCAAGCCATCCAAGAGTTTTGAGCGCGACACTCGTTACGAGGTAAAGGCTGATCTATCAGAGTGGTTTGATACGGAACGAAAGGACAAATATTTCTCATTCAGATTCTCGACGCAGCCTTTGCTGTTGCGTGCCAACCTGCAATCCGTCGATATCAACCGGAAGAATGAAAACGGCTACGACATTGTCTGCTCGGTATTTACGCCGGACAGGGAAATTCCCGAAACTGTAGAGTCGCTTGTCCGTTTCTCCGAAAAGGCGAATGCCAGATGGCAACATAGTCCCGACGGAAAGAGGCATGAAATTTCTATCTCGAACATACAGGCCGGGACGGATGCGACACGTGCCTTTAAATTATCCGTAGCCCCGAATAAACTGAAAGTGCCGGAGGAGGAACTGCTATCTGTCGATATTCCCGAACTGAATGATTTTGCCGTGTATGAAGTCGAATATGTCGCAGAGCCGGAACGTTACGTCGAAGTCACCTTTACGAAACTACTCGATGCGGCACAAAACATGCAGGGACTTGCCTGGATCGACGGTAACAAATCGGAGACCGTCAATGTCGAGGGCAATAAGCTCCGCCTTTATCCCGATGCAGGTAGCAAAGGTGCCCTTAATGTTCATCTGAGCCAGAACATCAGAAGCAAAAACGGGCTGAACCTGAAAGAAAGCATCGTTCGTCAGATCGTAGTCAGTGATGAAAAGCCGGAAGTCCGTTTTATCGGCAACGGTGTGATCACCCCACAGTCCACACAACTGACTATTCCTTTTCAAGCCGTCTACTTGCGCGGCGTAGTAGTGCGTGTCATCAAGATATTCGAACAGAACATCGGACAATTCCTTCAGGTGAATGATCTCGAAGGAACGAGTGACCTGATGCGTGTCGGTCGCCTGATCGCGCGTAAAACGATCTTCCTCGATGAAGACGCCACCCAGGATCTCAGTCGTTGGAATACCTACGCGATCGATTTGAAAGAACTGATCGACCCCGAACCCGGCGCCATCTACCGGGTGGAACTGTCGTTCAACCGGGATTTGTCCGCCTATCCCTGCGAAGACCTCGTCAAGAAAAGTAAAGAACAACTGCTTGCCGATGATGAGATCAAGTTCAAGGAAGAAAGTAGCCGTTTCGATGGAGGCGGTTATTACTACTATAACGGCGACTTCGACTGGTCCGACTACGATTATAGCAAACGTGGCGACCCCTGTTCCAACAGCTATTATTATAACACGACCGTCGGCAAGAATGTCCTCGCCACCAATCTCGGTCTGTTGGCGATGGCCGGCGAAGATAACGATATGACAGTCCTTGTACATAACATTCTGAGCACCCATCCAGAGAAAGGTGTCAAAGTCGTTGCCTACAACTACCAGCGTCAGGAATTAGCCTCCGGCGTGACAGACGACAAAGGGCAGGTGCGTTTCTCGCCGAAAAACGGCAAGCCGTTCTATCTGACTGCTTCCCTCGGACAGCAACGCTCGTATCTTCGTGTAGACGACGGTTCCGCCCTTTCGCTGAGTTCGTTCGATGTCTCCGGAGAAGTCGTGCAGAAAGGCATCAAGGGCTTCATCTACGGCGACCGCGGTGTATGGCGTCCGGGCGACACGCTGCATCTCGGTTTTATGTTGAACGACCGCAGCCGGATGCTCCCTGCTAACCATCCGGTCATCATGGAACTTTACAATCCGCTCGGCCAGTTCTACCTGCGCAAGACACAGACAAAAGGCGAAGCAGGACTTTATGTTTTCGATATGCCGACCGAACCCGATGCGCCGACAGGCGCTTGGAACGTCAACGTGAATGTCGGCGGCGTCACCTTTACGAAGCGTCTCCGTATCGAAACGATCAAACCGAACCGCTTGAAGATATCCCTTACGATGCCCCCCAAAAAATTGCTCCGAGGCGAACCGCTCGATGCCGCTATGCACGTGGAATGGCTACAGGGAGCAACTGCCCGCAATCTGAAATACGATATTCAGGGAACCTTTATCTCGACCCCGACCACCTTTTCCGGCTATAAGAAATTCTATTTCGATGATCCTTCGAAAATCTTCAACAGCGAAGAAAGCAAAGTGATCTCCGGTGTGACCGATGCAGCGGGCGACGCCACCATCAAAGCCCGTTTCGAGATCGGCGCTTCGGCTCCCGGTATGTTGTTGGCGAGTTTCGTCACCCGTGTGTATGAGGAATCCGGTGATTTTAGCATCGATGCTAACCGGGCGTTCTATTCACCCTACCGTCGCTATGCCGGCATCAAGTCGCCCCAGCAAGACGGGGAACCACTGAAGACAGGAACCGAATATAAATATGAGGTAGCCTCCGTTGATTATCTTGGACAGGCGGTAGCCAATACCGAACTCGAAGTGAAAGTCTATAAAGTCCATTGGTACTGGTGGTGGAGCTCAAATAACGGGAGCCTGGCGAACTATGTCTCGAATTCGTACAACAAACCGGTGAAAACCTTCACCGTCCGTACTGGTACGAATGGTATGGCCTCCTTCAACCTGAGATATGCCGATGCCGATTGGGGAACCTATTTTATCTCGGTGAAAGACAAAGAGAGCAAACACTCTACCGGTGTGATGAACTATTTCGACTGGCCTTACAGTGAAGGCAGACGCGATGCTGACGGTTCTTCCTCCGCCAATATGCTAACCTTCAAGACCGACAAGGACACATACGCACCAGGCGAACAGATCGTTGTTACCTTCCCCTCTGTCAAGGGAAGCCGCGCGATCATCAGCATTGAGAACGGAACACGTGTCCTTTCGACCACTGAGCACATGTGCAACGACGGGCAGACTACGGTCAAGCTCGCCGTCACTCCGGATATGCAGCCAAACGCGTACCTTTATATAACACTCTTGCAACCGCATGGCGTCACGAAGAACGACCTGCCGATCCGCATGTACGGTGTCGTCCCTTTCACGGTTACATCTCCCGAAAGCCATTTGGCCCCGATTATCCATATGGCGGATGAGGTCAAGCCTGAAGCACCTTGCCACGTGATGGTTTCCGAAAAGAACGGTCGCGAGATGGCCTACACACTGGCGATTGTCGACGAAGGGTTGCTTGACCTAACCCGCTTTCGCACACCCGATCCCTGGCAGGCGTTTAACGCCCGCGAGGCATTGGGGGTTAATACCTGGGATTTGTACAACTACGTGGTCGGCGCGTATGGTGGCCGCATCGAGCAACTGTTCAGCATTGGCGGCGACGATGCCTTGAACAAAGGTCCGAAGGCGATAGTGAACCGCTTTAAGCCGGTCGTGCAGTTTGCCGGTCCGTTTCTGCTGAAAAAGGGAGAAAAACGGCAGCATACCTATAAGATGCCGAACTACAACGGCCGTGTCCGCGTCATGGTCGTCGCCGGAAACGGGGAGGCTTACGGCAACACGGAGAAGAGCGTGCTCGTGCGCAAGCCTGTTATGCTGCTCGGTACACTCCCGCGCGTTATCGGCATAGGAGAGGAGATGGTGGTTCCTGCTACCGTCTTTGCCACCGAAAAAGGAGTTGGAGACGTGCAGGTCACGATCGCCTGCTCCGGCAATATGGAGGTAGTCGGCGAGAAGAGCCATATGCTGCACTTTGAAACGGTCAGTGACAAACTGGCGCAGTTCCGCATTCGTGTGAAAGATACCCCCGGAGCCGGACACGTGAAGATCACGGCTACCGGAGGTGGTGAAAAGTCTGTATATGAAACCGATATCGAAATCCGTTCCGTACGCCGTCCGCAAATCAAGGTGACGCCTGTGACGCTCGAAGCCGGAAAGAGCTGGAAAGGGACGGTCGGCCTTCCCGGCGTGGAGGGTACGAACTCCCTTGTGCTCGAAATGTCGGATGTCCAACCTGTCAACCTCTCCACGCGGTTGTCCTACCTGTTGGGCTACCCGCATGGATGTGTTGAACAGATCACTTCGAAGGCATTCCCGCAACTGTACTTGAGCGGGTTCGCCTCGTTGACCCGCGAACAGGAGCAATCGACTGAAGCGACAGTGAAAGAAGTGATCTGTCGCCTGCGTTCCTACCAGACGGTAGACGGTTCCTTCTCCTACTGGCCTGGTGGAACGGCTCCCAATGCTTGGGGGACTGTTTATGCCATCCACTTTCTGCTCGAAGCGGAGAAGAAAGGTTACCTTGTACCCGAAGGCATGAAGCGGAATGCGTTGAATGACTTGAGTCGTATTGCCCGTAACTGGAAACCGGAAGCCTCCTATTCTGCCGAATCCGAAGAAATGACGCAGGCATACCGCCTGTTTGTCCTCGCTTTAGGGCAAGTTGCCGAGGTCGGCGCCATGAATCGCCTGAAAGAGAGTAAGACGCTCATGTCTATGAGTCGCTATCTGTTGGCGGCGGGTTATGCTTTGATCGGACGTCCGGATGTATCGAAAGAGTTGGTTGTAAAGACAACGGCTCTGACAACGGCTTGTTCCGGATACGATCAGACGTTCGGCAGCGACTTGCGTGATACTTCGATCCGCCTGATGACGCTCTGTCTGCTCGATGGCGGTAAGGAAGCGGCTCTCTTGGCAAATGAAATATCCAAGACGCTCGCATCCGACGATTGGCTGAGCACGCAATCCACGGCATTCAGCCTGGTGGCTCTTTCCGACTATATGGAGAAATATAAGATGTCCGGCTCGATGGACTTCTCCTATGCCGTAGACGGCAAGGCGAAGAAGGTTTCCACCACTCGGAACATCTGGACGGAGACTTTGCTTGACAAGGCTGCCTCTTCTGCCTCCTTAGAGTTGAAGAACACCGGCAAATCCACTCTGTTCGCCCGCCTCGTGGCCGAAGGTATCCCAGCCGAGGGTAAAGAGGAAGCCTATGCGAACGGTCTTACGCTCGCCGTCAGCTATATGGATCATGACGGTCATCCGGTGAATACCTCCGCTTTGCAGCAGGGTACGAACTTCACGGCTGTGGTGACCGTCGCAAATTCGTCTCCTCGTGGCTATAACCACCTGGTGCTGACTGAGGTTTTTCCGGCTGGTTGGGAGATATTGAACACGCGCTTCCTTACAGGCGACACGGTTGACAATCGGGTGACAGGTGTCAATTACCAAGATATTCGTGACGATCGTGCTTACAGCTATATTGACTATCTGCCTGCCGGAAAGCAAGTGACGGTCCGTATCAATCTTTGTGCTGTCTACCCCGGCCGTTTCTATTTGCCTCCGGTCTATTGCGAAGCGATGTATGACCATCTTGTCCGGGCGAATACGGAGGGAAAGATGGTGACGGTCGAATAGACAATAAAAAACGGAAGACCTCCATCTGAGGCTTCCGTTTTTTCAAATTATATCATATGGATTCTTCCTGGACGGATTAGGGGGGGAAGGGTTGTCACAATTATATGTTTTCCACCGTTCAAAACGGTAAGATTGCGCAAAGTCGTTCCAGATATTCCGCATCCGTCTTGTCGAACTCGTTCAGCTTGTCGCTGTCAATGTCCAGTACGGCAACCACTTTTCCATCTCTGACTATCGGTACGACGATTTCCGACCGTGAATCCGAGCTACAGGCAATATGTCCCGGAAATTGCTCTACGTCCGGGACAACGATTGTTTGTGCATCCTTCCAGGCTGTTCCGCATACACCTTTCCCGTACCGGATGCGCGTGCAGGCAAGAGGCCCCTGGAACGGGGCAAGCACGAGCATTTCTTCTTTTACCACATAAAAGCCTACCCAGAAGAAATCGAATGTTTGTTTCAGAGCAGCGGCGACATTCGCCATATTGGCGACGACGTCCGTCTCTCCCGCTGTCAGCGATTGCAATTGAGGAAGCAGCGTCTCATATAGTTCCCGCTTGTTCTCACCGTTGATTATTAAATTTTCCGCCATTTTTTATACTTTATATGAAAACAAAAGTAACCTTTTTTTCGGATTCTGCGTATCTTTGTGACATGAGTAAACAAAATTCTCCTTTAGTGCTTGGAACCGAGCGCATCAGCAAGTTGTTGACACAGTATGCCATACCGGCCATTATCGCCATGACCGCTTCTTCGCTTTACAATATGGCAGACAGTATATTTATCGGACACGGGGTAGGACCGTTGGCGATCTCCGGCTTGGCCTTGACTTTTCCATTGATGAACCTTGCGGCTGCTTTCGGTTCTCTGGTTGGGGTGGGGGCTTCAACGCTGGTGTCCGTGAAGTTGGGACAGAAAGATTATGAAGGGGCGAACAAGGTGCTCGGAAACGTACTGGTGCTGAACGTAGTTTTGGGACTTGCATTTACGTTGGTCTTTATGTTGTTGCTCGATCCGATCCTCTATTTCTTCGGGGCGAGCGAGAACACGATTTCGTATGCCCGCGATTATATGAATGTGATCCTGATAGGAAATGTGATTACTCATATGTATCTAGGACTGAATGCGGTGTTGCGTTCTTCCGGTTTCCCTAAATTAGCGATGTATGCGACGTTGGCGTCGGTGGTGATCAACTGTGTACTGAATCCGCTTTTTATCTTCGGTTTCGGTTGGGGGATCAAGGGATCGGCATGGGCTACCGTCATCTCTCAGGTCATTTCGCTGACCGGACAGTTGATTCATTTTTCCCGTCCGAAGGAGTTGTTGCATTTCAAGAAAGGCATTTACCGGCTGAAAAGTGAAATCGTGAAGGGGATTCTTTATATCGGAATGTCACCTTTCCTGATGAATCTTTGTGCCTGCCTGATCGTAATACTGATTAATCGGGGACTGAAAGAGCATGGCGGCGATATGGCGATCGGCGCATACGGGATCGTGAACCGGGTGGTATTCCTCTTTATTATGATCATCATGGGGTTCAACCAGGGGATGCAGCCGATTGCCGGTTATAACTTCGGTGCCCGCCAATATTCGCGTGTGACGGAAGTGACGAAGTTGACGATGAAGTGGGCGATAGGGGTGGCGACAACAGGGTTTTTGCTCTGTCAGTTGTTCCCCTCGGTGATCGTCCGCATGTTTACGACCGATCCGGAGCTGATTGAGGCGGCGGTGTACGGTTTGCATATCGTCTTTGCGGTCTTTCCGATTGTCGGTTTCCAGATGGTGGCGACAAACTTTTTCCTTTCCATCGGGATGTCTAAGAAGGCGATCTTCCTTTCGCTCACCCGGCAGATGCTGTTCCTCGTTCCCTGCTTGTTGATTCTTCCCCGATGGTTCGGAACACTTGGCGTATGGATCAGCATCCCGATCGCCGACACGACTGCTACGATTGTTACGGCTCTCGTCTTGATAAACCAGTTCAGGAAGTTTCATTCTAAATAAATTTTATTTACCTTTGTCTTGATACCAAAAACATAGATAGACATGGATAATAAAATCATATTGACCATCGGCCGGCAGTTTGGCAGCGGTGGTCGCGAGGTAGGACAGAAGCTGGCAAAAGAGCTGGGCATCGGCTATTATGACAAGGAACTGATGGCGCTTGCCGCGAAGGAAAGCGGATTGAGCGAGGAGTTTTTCGAGAAAGCGGACGAGAAGGCTTCCAGTGGTTTGGCGTATGCTTTTACGATGGGCTATTCGTATATGGGGTTGTTCCCGCCGTATGCCGATGTGCTGTCTAACGACCGTTTGTTCCTGTATCAGAGCGATACGATCCGTAACCTGGCGGAAAAAGGTTCTTGTGTGATTGTCGGACGATGTGCCGACTATATCCTTCGTGACAATCCTGACTGCCTGAGTTTCTTTATTCATAACAACAAGGAAAACCGTATTCAACGGATCATCGAAAGCCAGAACCTGACGGTCGAACAGGCGGAGGAATTGATGCTGAAGACCGACAAGTCGCGTGCTGCTTATTATAACTATTATACGAATAAGGAATGGGGCGTTGCATCCACCTACAACTTTTCGATAGATGTCTCTGTGTTGGGGATAGACGAGACGGTTGCGTTCATGAAGAATTTTGTGGAACGGAAAATGGACAAGCGTCCGCCGCATTTCGGATAATTATTATATCTTTGCCTTCGACTTATCATAGGGGTGCCTTACTATACAGGCTGAGATTATACCCATTGAACCTGCCGGATAACGCCGTGAAGGGAAAAGGTAGAATTACTAAATAAAGGGGAGCGTTACCTCTATGTGCTTCCCGATGTTTAAACTTTAATTATTATTTTGTAATGGAACAGATTGTTTCAACAGGAATTATCGACTCTTACTTTGCGAAGTTAAAGAGCAATTTGTCTATTGATGTCGCTATTGTCGGTGGTGGTCCTTCTGGTATCGTAGCCGCTTATTATCTGGCTAAGGCCGGAAAGAAGGTGGCTTTGTTCGACCGTAAGCTGGCTCCCGGTGGAGGTATGTGGGGGGGCGCCATGATGTTCAACGATATCGTGGTTCAGGAAGAGGCTATGCCGATCGTGCGTGAGTTGGGTGTAAGTTATAAGGATGCCGGAAACGGTACTTATATCATGGATTCCGTACACACGACCTCGGCTTTGATCTATGGTGCGACGAAAGCCGGTGCGACTATTTTCAACTGCTATTCCGTAGAAGATGTAGTGTTCCATAACGATGCCGTAGCCGGAGTGGTAGTAAACTGGGCTCCGGTTATCCGCGAAGGTATGCATGTGGACCCGCTGACAATCATGTCCAAGGAACCGGCCACGACTGTGAAATCGCACGCGTGGTTGCTCGCAAGAACGATATCAAGCTGAATACTCCGACTGGGGGCGTGATCGGCGAACGTTCGCTGAATGTCGAGCTGGGTGAGTCTACAACCGTAGAAAATACGAAGGAAATCTATCCGGGACTGTTCGTTTCTGGTATGGCTGCCAATGGGGTGAGTGGTAGTTTCCGCATGGGGCCGATCTTTGGCGGTATGCTGATGAGCGGAAAGAAGGCGGCCGAACTTATTTGTGCTAAGCTGGACAAATAAAGGCTTATTTCTGAATAACAAGGAGATGTCAAAACACATCTTCATCACGATTTTTTAGGCATGGATTATATGGGTTTATATCCATGCCTGATTTATGTCATTTCGTAAGTAAGTTTTCACTTGGCATACCTTTCTTCTCTATCGGGAGAAATCATAGAAACTGTTTTCATCTATCACTCTATCACTGACGAGCCTGTAGTTATTGATATTTAAACGTTAGAGGTAGTGATAGATGACATTTTCCTCTATCACTACTCTATCACTACTCTGTCACTCCTTTGTCACTCATGAAATATGGAGCTTTTATCATATGATTGAAAAACAATATGGTTCTTCATTCCACAAAAGCTATCTCTTTTTTTGGCAGAAATAAGCACATAATTTCACGAACACC
>ENA-OROQ01001391-OROQ01001391.1-human-gut-metagenome-genome-assembly--contig:-NODE-1391-length-12722-cov-2.85032_pt1 | contig 12722 bp, 7 predicted proteins | sample MGYA00242136_ERZ509062 | MGnify/ENA primary metagenome ERZ509062 (study PRJEB26280, sample SAMEA2338735) | human gut metagenome | biome: human gut; feature: human-associated habitat; material: faeces...
GAACAGAAAAAAGCGGTACGCAGCGGGTATGACATGGATATAATTCCGTCCGACCTTGCTACTTTCGGCAGCGAAGCAAAGAACCTGTTGCAGGATTTACAGAGCAGAAATGAAAGAATGTTTCTGCTGACGTTCCTTGTGGTAAACATGGCAGACACAAAACGGAAGCTGGATAATGACGTATTTGCTACGGCGGGCTTTGCACAGAAAAACAACTGCGCTCTGACCCGCCTTGACTATTTGCAGGAAGCGGGCTTTATGTCCTCTATCCCTCTTGGAGAGAACCTTATCCCCATTCAAAGAGGATTAACGACCAGCAGCACCGCTATTTTTATCCCGTTCATCACACAGGAGCTTTTTCAGCGGGGCGCAGCCCTTTACTACGGCTTAAATGCGCTGTCAAACAACATGATACTCTGCGACCGCAAGCAACTGAAAAATCCCAACGGGCTTATCCTCGGAACACCGGGAAGCGGTAAATCCTTTGCGGCAAAACGGGAAATGACAAACGCCTTTCTCATTACTGACGACGATATTATTATCTGCGACCCGGAAGCAGAATATTTTTCCCTTGTGCAGCGTTTGGGCGGGCAAGTGATACGCCTGTCGCCTGCCGGAAAAGGCATGGACGGCAAGCCCCAGTATGTGAACCCTATGGATATTAACCTCAACTACTCCGAGGACGACAACCCGCTTGCTTTGAAATCCGACTTTATCCTTTCCCTCTGCGAGCTTGTTATCGGCGGCAAAGAGGGCTTGCAGCCAGTGGAAAAGACCGTCATTGACCGCGCCGTTAGGAATGTGTACCGACCTTTCCTTGCAGACCCCGACCCGGCAAAAATGCCGATTTTGGGCGACCTCTACAACGAACTGCTGAAACAGCCGGAGCCGGAAGCTGCCCGCATTGCGGCGGCATTGGAGCTTTATGTTTCCGGCTCTCTGAACGTCTTTAACCACCGTACCAACGTGGAGCTTTCAAACCGCCTTGTCTGCTTTGATATTAAGCAGCTTGGAAAGCAGCTCAAAAAATTAGGTATGCTCATTGTGCAAGACCAGGTGTGGAACCGCGTTACCGTAAACCGCGCCGAGAAAAAGGCGACCCGTTACTATATGGACGAGTTTCATTTGCTTTTGAAAGAGGAACAGACCGCAGCCTATTCCGTGGAGATTTGGAAGCGTTTTCGTAAATGGGGCGGCATACCGACCGCTATCACGCAGAACGTCAAAGACCTTTTAAGCAGCCGCGAAGTCGAGAATATTTTTGAAAACTCTGATTTTGTCCTCATGCTCAATCAGGCACAGGGCGACCGGGCTATCCTTGCAAAGCAGCTCAACATTTCCCCACAGCAGATGAAATACGTTACCCATACCGAAGCGGGCGAGGGGCTTATCTTTTACGGGAATGTGGTGCTGCCGTTCATTGACCGCTTCCCGACGGACACCGAGCTTTACCGTCTGCTTACGACAAAGCCGGAGGAAGTGAGCAAGCCATGAAAACGGACGTAATCATCAACCGTGAAGCCCTCTATGCCCTGCGGGAGCTGCCGAGCGAAAGCGTGAACTGCTGCGTCACAAGCCCGCCTTACTATGGACTAAGGGACTACGGGCTTGATATGCAGATTGGACGGGAGGACACGCCGGAGCAGTACATTGACAGGCTTGTAGAAGTATTCCGGGAACTGCGCCGGGTACTGAAAGACGACGGGACGTTTTGGCTGAATATCGCAGATACCTACTGCGGCACAGGCATGAAAGCGGGCTGCAAGCAAAAGGACTTAATCGGTATTCCGTGGCTTTTAGCTTTTGCCCTGCGCGCTGACGGGTGGTATCTGCGGAGTGATATTATCTGGCTGAAAGAAAATCCCATGCCGGAAAGCTGCCGCGACCGACCGAGCCGCTGCTATGAGCATATCTTTTTACTGACGAAATCAAAGAAATACTACTATGACGCTGCCGCCATTGCGGAGCCGATCGCGCCGGGAACGGCAGCGCGGTACCGGCAGGGGCGCAGCGCAGGACACAAATACGCCGAGGAAGTACCGGGACAGGGCAAGGTGCAGGGTATCAATCAGCCCCGCAGCGGCGGCTATTATGACGACGCCCTTATGCCGACCACAAGGAACAAGCGGGACGTTTGGCTTATCAATACCGTACCGTATAAGGGCGGGCATTTTGCCGCTTATCCCCCGAAACTCGCGGAAACGTGCATACTGGCGGGCTGTCCGGCAGGCGGCGTTGTCCTTGACCCGTTTTTTGGAAGCGGCACCACCGGACTTGCAGCGAAAAGCCTTGACCGCCGCTATATCGGCATTGAACTGAACGCCGAGTATTGCGCCCTTGCAGGGGCGCGGATTGGAGGTGGTAACACTTGAAAGACCCATTAAAGCCCCGTGATAAAATCACGCAGAAAATGACCCGCGACGGGGCTATCGCAGAAAATCAGACCACGGGAGACACGGAACGTATCAGCAAGCGGACGCAGGACGCGGATTTTCAGAAATCCCCGGAGCAACAGGCAGCACAGGACGCAGCGCAGCTACAAGGTGCAGCTTCCCCGACTTCTCCCTTGCCCCATGTGCCGGGAGCTGCCCCCAAAGCAGACACGGGCAAAACGGAACGCGTCATGGAGCATATCGACGCCGCCCATACCCGCAAAGCGTCTAAAAAAGCGGTACGAAAGGCACAGGCAGAAGCTACCGCCGGGACGAAATCTTCCCGGCTGCAATTTACCGACGAGGAACGCGCTGCCCCGGAGCTTGAAAAGTATATCAAGAAATCCGACAAAGCCGCTGACCGACTGGATAAGGCAAAGGCAGCTATCCCCAAAGAAAAGAAACTTACGAAAGAGCGCACCTTTGACGAAGCCACCGGGAAAGGCAAGACCCGCCTGCACTTTGAGGAAAAGGACAAGCCGCCCGGATTTAAGGACAAACACAGCCCCTTATCCCGCCCCGCACAGGAAGCCGGGATTTTGGTACACAACAAAATCCATTCTGTCGAAAAGGATAATTCCGGCGTGGAGGGCGCACATAAGAGCGAGGAAGCCGCCGAGCGCGGCGCAAAGTACGGGGTAAGGAAAATCAAGCAGGGCTACCGCAGCCACAAGCTGAAACCCTACCGGGAAGCGGCAAAGGCTGAAAAAGCTGCTTTCAAGGCAAACGTGGATTTTCAGTATCATAAGACCCTGCATGAGAACCCACAGCTAACCAGTAACCCTATTTCCCGTTTTTGGCAGAAACAGCAGATTAAAAAGCAGTATGCAAAGGAAGCCCGCAATACTGCAAAGGGTATCAAGGGCGCAGCGGAACGCACCCGCAAAGCGGCAGCCAAAGCCGCCGAGAAAACGAAGCAGACAGCGGCGTTTGTGGCAAGACACCCGGCGGGCGTGGCAATCGCTGTCGGGGCGCTGCTGCTTTTCATTATGCTTCTGTCCGGGCTGTCCTCTTGTGGTGCAATGTTTTCCGGCACGTTAAACGGCGTGCTTGGAACGTCTTATACGTCCGAGGACAGCGACCTTGTGGAAGTGGAAAATGCCTATGCCGGACTGGAAAGCGGGCTGCAAAACGAGATTGACGCTATCGAAAGCACCCACCCCGGCTATGACGAGTACCGCTATGACCTTGCAAATATCGGGCATAACCCCCACGAATTAGCGTCCTATCTGACCGCAAAATACCAAAGCTACACCCGCGCCGAGGTACAGAGCGAATTACAACGGATTTTCAATCAGCAATACAGGCTGACGCTGACCGAGGAAGTGGAAATACGCTACCGGGAGGAAGAACGCACCGACACATGGACAGACGAGGACGGCAACGAGCATACGGACACCTACACGGTACAAGTGCCTTATGAGTATTACATCTTAAACGTCAAGCTGACGAACACCCCGCTATCCACCATTGCGGAAAATAATCTGACCCCGGAACAACTGGAAATGTACCGGGTGTACTTGCAGACAAGCGGGAACAAGCCCTTATCTTTGGCGGCGGCTCTCCCGACACTTCCGCGTCCGAGGATTTAAGCGGCGTGGACTTTGTAAACGGAACGCGCCCCGGTAATACCGCTATCGTTGACCTTGCAAAGCAGCAAGTCGGAAATGTGGGCGGCTATCCGTATTGGAGCTGGTACGGCTTCAACTCCCGCGTGGAATGGTGCGCCTGTTTTGTGTCCTGGTGCTACGGGCAAATGGGGCTTTCCGAACCGCGCTTTGCCGCCTGCCAGTCGCAGGGTATTCCGTGGTTTACCTCTCACGGACAATGGGGAGCGCGGGGCTATGAAAACATTGCCCCCGGCGATGCTATCTTTTTTGACTGGGACTTAGACGGCAGCGCAGACCATGTTGGGCTTGTTATCGGCAGGGACGAAAGCCGCGTCTATACCGTTGAGGGCAATTCCGGCGACGCCTGCAAGATTAAGAGCTATCCCCTTGACTATGCCTGTATCAAAGGGTACGGGCTGATGAACTGGAACTGACATACAACAAACACATTTGAAAATCGAAAGGAGAAAAATCATTATGGCTATGAGTAAAATCGAAAGAATTGAAAAGGAAATCCAAAAGACCCGTGAGAAAATCACGGAGTATCAGAACAAGCTGCGCGGACTGGAAGCACAGAAAACCGAAGCGGAAAATCTGCAAATCGTTCAGCTCGTGCGCTCCATGCGCCTGACCCCGCAGGAGCTTACCGCTATGCTTTCCGGCAACGGTATTCCGGGCATTGCCCCTATCCCCGCAGACTATGAGGAACAGGAGGACAATGCAGATGAAGAATAAAATCCTTGCAAGCCTTACCGCACTTTGCGCCGCCCTTGTCCTTGTGGGCGGCTTTTCTGTTACTGCCTACGCGCAGACCCCGACGGAGGAAACCGACGACAGCGGCGTAATCGTGGAAACCGAACCGCAGCCCCTTACCCCGGAGGGCAACATGACCCTTGTGGACGACATCGACGGGGACGCTGCCGAGGATAAGCAGTTTATCGTCGTGAAAAGCAAAGGCGGCAACTATTTTTACATTATCGTTGACCGGGCAGCCGAGGGGGAAAATTCCGTCCACTTCTTAAATCAAGTAGACGAAAGCGACCTTATGGCGATTATCGGGGAGGAACAGACCGAGCAGCCCCCGGCTGTCTGCAACTGTACCGAGAAATGCAAGGCGGGCGAAGTAAACACCGCCTGCCCCGTCTGCTCTGTCAACATGGATAGCTGCACAGGCAAGGAAGCCGCGCCGGAGGAACCCACCGGGCAGGAGCAGCCCCAAAACGGCATGGGCGGGCTTTTGATTTTCCTTGTTGTGGGACTTCTTGGCGGCGGTGCAGCCCTCTACTACGTTAAGTTTATGAAACCGAAGCAGAACGTAAAAGGCAGCACCGACCTTGACGAGTTCGATTTTGACGAATACGACGAGGACGAGCCGGAGGAAGAAACTGACATCGCAGACACCGAACAGGAGGACGAGGAAGAATGAAACTTGTGATTTGTGAGAAACCCAGCGTCGGGGCGGCGGTTGCCGCCGCCCTTGGCGTTACGGGTAAGAAAGACGGATATATCGAAAATGACAAGTACATCATTTCTTGGTGTATCGGGCATTTGGTACAGCTTTCCGAAGCTGCCGCCTATGGGGAGCAGTACAAAAAATGGAGCTATGACAGCTTACCCATTCTGCCGCAGGAATGGCAGTACACCGTAGCCGCCGACAAGGGAAAACAATTCAAAATCTTGAAAGACCTCATGCACCGCGCCGACGTTTCGGAAGTCGTGAACGCCTGCGACGCGGGGCGCGAGGGAGAATTGATTTTCCGCTTTGTCTATCATCAAGCGGGCTGCAAGAAACCCTTTACCCGTCTTTGGATTTCCTCTATGGAAACGGACGCAATTCGAAGCGGCTTTGAACATCTGAAGGACGGGCGCGGGTATGACACCCTCTATCATTCCGCACTATGCAGGGCAAAGGCTGACTGGCTTATCGGTATCAATGCGACCCGCCTTTTCTCCTGCCTGTATGGAAAGACCTTGAACGTGGGACGTGTGCAGACCCCGACCTTAAAAATGCTTGTAGACCGGGACGCTGCCATTACAAACTTCAAGAAAGAAACCTACTATCATGTGCGCCTTATGCTCCCCGGCGCAGAAGCGGCAAGCGCGAAGATCTGCGCCGCTGATGAAGCGGGCAAACTGAAAGCAGCCTGCGAAGCGTCGGCGGCTGTCTGTACTTCCCTTGTGAAAGAAAAGAAAACCATTGCCCCGCCGAAGCTCTTTGACCTTACCAGTTTACAGCGGGAAACAAACCGTATTTACGGGTACACGGCAAAGCAGACCCTTGACCTTGCACAGACCCTCTATGAAAAGAAGCTCTTGACCTATCCGAGAACGGACAGCGCATTTCTGACCGATGACATGGGAGAAACAGCGACGGGCATTATCGCGCTGCTATGCGGGAAGCTGCCCTTTATGGCGGGCATTTCCTTTACGCCGGAAGTTTCCCGCGTTCTGAACAGCAAAAAGGTATCAGACCACCACGCAATCATTCCCACTATGGAGCTTGCAAAGGCTGACCTTACCGCGCTGCCGGAAAGCGAGCGCAATATCCTTACCCTTGCCGGGGCGCGTCTGCTTATGGCGACCGCCGAGCCGTACAGTTTTGAAGCGGTAACGGCGGTTTTCTCCTGCGCCGACCATGAATTTACGGCAAAGGGAAAGGCGGTAATCGCTGCCGGGTGGAAAGACATGGAACGGCTTTACCGGGTGACCCTCAAAAAGAAGCCGGACAGCGACGACGAAAACGAACTTGTTTTAGATGTGCCGGACTTTACCGAGGGACAGACCTTTGAAAACCCTGCTGCAAAGGTTACGGAGCATGAAACGACGCCGCCGAAGCCCCACAATGAAGCGTCCTTACTTTCTGCTATGGAACGCGCTGGGAATGAGGACACCGACCCGGACGCAGAACGCCGGGGGCTTGGGACGCCCGCTACCCGCGCCGCTGTCATTGAAAAGTTAGTAAAAGGCGGCTTTATCGAGCGCAAGGGCAAGCAGCTACTTCCTACCAAAGACGGCACAAACCTTGTGTGCGTCCTGCCGGACAGCTTAACTTCTCCGCAGCTTACGGCTGCATGGGAAAACAATCTGACGCAGATTGCAAAGGGTAACGCTGACCCTGCCGCTTTCATGCAGGGTATCGAAGCAATGACGCAGGAGCTTGTAAAAACCTATGCTTCCGTGTTGGGTGAGAAACAAGAGCTTTTCAAGACAGAAAAAACAGAGCTTGGGAAGTGTCCCCGCTGCAAGTCCCCGGTCTATGAGGGAAAGAAAAACTACTACTGTTCCAACAAAGAGTGCGGCTTTACCATGTGGAAAAATGACCGCTTCTTTGAGGAACGAAAAACCGCCTTTACCCCGAAGATTGCCGCAGCACTTCTTAAATCCGGCAAGGCAACAGTTAAAAAACTGTACTCTCCGAAAACGGGCAAAACCTACGACGGAACGGTACTTTTAGCCGACACGGGCGGTAAATATGTGAATTACAAAGTAACCATTTCAAAGAACAAAGAACTGGAATAGCAAGCATAGGAAGCGGGTACCCACTTCCGTAAAATCCCTGCCACTCATGTAGAGCTTGGCGGGGATTTTGCTTGTTGGGAAGTTTCCCAAACCCTCTAAAAATCCTCAAAAATCTTTGGCAGAAATGCGGGCGCACCGTAGTGGGACTATGTAACCACAAACGCAGCGTCCGCGCTGCCATACGCGAAAGGAGGTTTTACACATGGCAAGTTTGCGCGACAGCGTAAAGGACTATCAAGAGGAACTTAGGGACGGTATTGCATGGGTAGCATTTTGGAAAGAGGGACGTTCATGGAACGCCGAGCTGTTTCATCTTGAAGTGGACGGTACTTTAGAACCGTTTGACAGGAGCCGGTTAGAAGAAATCAAAGCGGCTGACCCCACCGCCGTTATTCTAAACGGCTACTACTGCGGGCATTTAGGCGAGAATATGAGCCTTGACGAGTTGACCGCCGGAGTGCGCTATCACTATGAAAACAGCATGAACGACCTTGACGGTTTTATCGGGGCGCATGACGACAGGCTTCCCCCGGAGGTTATCGAGGAAGCAAGAGCCGCCGCCCATGCAGCGGGGCTTCCCTTTTCCGAAAAGCCCTACCGGGACGGGGAAGATTTTGACCCTTATATATTTGACGGAAGCATGAGCATTGAGGACTACGAGCTTATGCACCGCATGATTGAAAAAGAAAGGAGCGAGCAAATGGACGAATGGAAAACAGGTTATTCCTCATACGACCGCGACAGACTGGACGCCGCCGACAAGATGAAGATTGAGCGCGGTATCTATTTTGAAACGAAAGACGCGGATATTTCCCCGCTCACCGCCTTACCCCTTGCCGAGCTTATGAAGCTGCGGGAGGAAAGCGCGGCTGCGGAGCAGACCGTATTTGAAAATCTAAAAGTACAGGCTTCCGCATGGGAGGAACAGGCGGGAAAGACCCTGCTATTTGACAAGGCGATTGAGTATGCGAGAATACCCGAAGTGAAGCATACGGCGAACAAGTGGCAGGACGAGGACAACGACCGCCACACCATCAGCAACCGGGTATATAAAATGAGCTACCATGTTTACGAAAATACCCGTTACGACAAGGCAGCACAGAAGTCTATCCCGTATTCCTATACGCTGTCTTGGAACGTCTACACCAACAGCCCCCACGGATACGGACAGGCGAAAATCGCCGGACAGGACAGAAAGGTATTTGCTGACCGGGCAGCTATGGAAAAATATCTGAATGGGCGTATCAAGGCGTATGAAAAACTTTTTACGGAAATCTCCCCGGCTATCCCGCAGGAATACGCGGAGCAGTTTAAGGTAAACGGGCAGCTCTTACCGGGCTATACCGTAGAGGGCGAGGAAATCAAGCAGCCCGCTGCCGACATTCCCGCCGCTGCACCGAGAACCGAACCGGGACAGGATACGGAACAGTTTGCAATCCTTATTGACAGCCGCACCCGTTTTGAAACGGGAGAACCGGGCGGCTGCTGGTTATCCATGCCCGCCACAAAGGAAGAACTTCACGAAGCCATGCAAAGCGTCGGCATTACCGCAGACAATCCGCAGGAATTTTTCATTCACGGCTACTCTGACCGGGAGGACAGACACATTGCCCTGCCGTATGACATGGTATGCGCGGCACAGGTGGACGAGCTGAATTTCCTTGCGGCACGACTGGAAACCCTTGACGCTTCCGGGATTACCGCGCTGAACGCCGCCACGCAGCGCAGGAATGGTTTTGAGAATATCGGGCAGCTCATTGACTTTACCTATAACGAGGACTTTTTCGTGCATATCCCCGAAGTACATAATCTCCGCGAATTGGGCGATTATTACCTTAACAAATCCGGCATGGTGCAAATGCCCGCTGAATGGAAAAACAGCATTGACCTTATCGCCTTTGGACGAAACGCCGCCGCACAGGAAAAAGGCAGCTTTACGGAATACGGCTACCTTGTGGAAAGCGGCGACGCATGGGAGCAGCACTTTGAGGGGCGCGATGTGCCGGAGGACTACCGCATTATGAGCTACCCGCAGCCAACCGTCGAACTGGACGCAGCCCCGGCAGTACAGGCGACTGTTCCCGAAGCAACGCCGCAGGAGCCGCGCCCGGTTATCCCCATTGTCTTAACTTCCGAGAAGCCCGCCGAAAAGCTCAAAGAGATAACCGACCGCTTGGAGCAAGGCATTACGGAACTGTTCGACAGCGAGCGTTACAAGGAATATCTGCGCGTCATGTCAAAGTTTCATAATTACAGCTTTAACAATACGCTGCTGATCGCCATGCAAAAGCCCGACGCTTCCCTTATCGCCGGATTTTCCGCATGGAAAAATAACTTTGGACGAAACGTGATGAAAGGACAAAAGGGTATCAAAATCCTTGCCCCGTCGCCGTTCAAGATTAAAAAAGAAATGGAGAAAATCGACCCGCAGACACAGAAAGCCATTATCGGCAAAGACGGAAAGCCCGTAACCGAGGAAAAGGAAATCACAATCCCCGCCTTTAAGGTGGTATCGGTCTTTGACGTATCGCAGACCGAGGGCAGGGAAATCCCCGATATTGCCGTAAATATGCTGACCGGGGACGTGGAGCATTACAAGGAGGTTTTCGCTGCCCTTGAAAAGACTTCTCCTGTTCCTGTCGGCTTTGAAAAAATCGAGGGCGGCGCACATGGTTACTACCACTTGGAGGACAAGCGTATTGCCCTTGATGAGGGCATGAGCGAGCTGCAAACCTTAAAGACACTTATCCATGAAATCGCCCATGCGAAGCTGCACGACATTGACCTAAACGCCCCTTTAGAGGACTTGGAGAACAGACCCGACCGCCGCACCCGTGAGGTACAGGCAGAAAGTATCGCCTATACCGTGTGCCAGCATTACGGGCTTGATACCTCTGATTATTCCTTTGGATATGTTGCCGGGTGGAGTGCCGGACGGGAGCTTGCTGAACTGAAAAGCTCTCTTGAAACAATCCGCAGCACCGCAGCGGAAATCATCAACAGCATTGATGAACATATCGCAGAGCTGCAAAAGACGCAGGAACAGGCGCAGACTTCCGAGGTACAGGAAGTGACGCAGGACGCGCCGCCGCAGGAGAAGCCGGAAATCCCCGTACCCGACGCCACTATCAGCGTAAAGGAAATGCAGGACTACGGCTATTCTTGGGACGGTATGTTTCCGCTGAAACAGGAAGCCGCCGAGCGTTTGTTTACACAGGACGGTATCGAGGTTTTCCGTATCTATGAGGACGGCACCGAGGGAGCCGTTACCAGTCTGACCGATTTACAGGAACACGCAGAAAAAGGCGGCTTGTTCGGTGTAGAAAAGGAAACTTGGGAAGCCCTGCATGAATACAACGCCATGAAGCAGCAGCTACGGGAAAGTGTGCCGACAAAGGAAGCCCTTTTACTCTACGGCAAGGAGGACAGCTACGGGATTTATCAGTTAGCCCGCGGCGACGCCACAAGGGACTTGTACTTTGAGCCTTACGACCGCCTGCAGGCGACGGGACACACCGTAGACCGGGCGAATTATGAGCTTATCTATACCGCGCCCCTTACGGCAGACGTTACCCTTAACAGCATTTGGGAAAAGTTCAATATCGACCACCCGAAAGATTTTAAGGGACACAGCCTTTCCGTTTCCGATATTGTGGTGCTTCATCAGAACGGCGAAAATACCGCCCACTATGTAGACAGCGGCAGTTTTCGGAATGTGCCGGAATTTTTGCAGGAGAAGCAGTCGCAGCTTATCCCCGACGAGCATTTGACCGGGAAACAGATTAGAACGCCGCGCGGCAGTTTTTATGTATCGGATATGAGCGTTGAACAGATGAAAGAAGCCGGGTATGGACTTCATCATCAATCCGACGACGGGAAATATCTGATTATGGGAAACAGTACGCGGGCGTTTGCCGTTGCCGCCGAACAGCCGGAAAAAGCTAACCCGTTAAAACATATCGAGGACACTATCGAGCAGAACGACAATAACTTTGACGGTATCATCAACAACACGCCGCAGACGCCGACCGTGGACGCTCTGGAGCAGAAAGCAAAGGCGGGCGAGGTTATCTCCCTTGTTGACCTTGCCGACGCTATCAAAGCCGACAAGGAACAGGGAAAGACAGCAAAGCCGGAAAAGAAGCCCTCTATCCGGGCGCAACTCAAAGCAGATAAGGAAAAGGCACAGAAGAAACCACAAAAAAGCAAGTCGCAGGACTTAGAAAGGAGCTGACCGATTGGGTAAATTAAGTAAGTTTGAGAATGTGGACGTTATCGCTTCCCTTGAAGCGATTATGAAGCAGAATACCGCTTTCTATCAGAGTGATTTTGAGATAGACAAACGGATTTTGCGAGAAGCAGCGTCAAGACCCGCTGCTGAAGAAAAACGGCTGCTATGGTTTTCCCGCCCGTCGGGGACGTGCTGCTTCCGGGAACGCGACGTTTTCCTAAAGGACACAAGGCAGCATAACACATGGCGGTTTTATGGGGAGCAGACCCGCGATAAAATCCTTGCCTATGCGGTGGAGCTGACCGGGAAAGAAAATGGGATAATCAAAGGCAATCTCTATGAGCTTGACTATCCGCAGCACTTCCGGGAAGTAGTCGAAAAATCTCTGCCCGCCGATAATTACACGCTGCTCTATGAGCATGGAGAACGGGTGCAGCCCGCCGGACAGTATCTTGACGGCAATCCCGACCCGCAGCTTGGGAAGTTTGAACGCTTTGAAGCGCAGCCTAATGACCCGGAAGCATTGCATTTTCTCATGCGGGAGGAAAAGCGCAGCTATGACCGCTTAAAGCCGGGGGATTTCAAGGCGCATATTACCGCATTGCATGACAGCCGGATTGAAGCCGAAGCACAGCGCATTGTAGCGGAAATGAAGCGGCAGGACAGCCCTAACAGCCCCAACAAAACACATTTCATGGTGGAGCTTTCGCCTTACTTTATGCAGTTAGCCTCTACAAAGGACACCGACCGTCTGTTTGCTATGCTGCCATACAAAACACTTTCTTTTTCTAAGATTGAGGGCAGACATGGCACTTTTGCATTTTTAGACAAAAGCGAGGACAGAAGCCGGAATATCCGAAAAGCGCGCCCCTCTGTCCGGGCGCAGCTTAAAGCGGATAAGGAAAAGGCACAGAAGAAAGCCGCAGTGAA